>Ga0136611_10000032_pt1 | contig 72110 bp, 71 predicted proteins | sample AntDrymUQ2232306_2_FD_106645 | JGI IMG/M metagenome (GOLD analysis project Ga0136611, IMG submission 106645) | Polar desert sand microbial communities from Dry Valleys, Antarctica - metaG UQ223 (23.06) | ecosystem: Environmental > Terrestrial > Soil > Desert | place: Antarctica: Dry Valley... | reverse complement strand
CGGTATCGACCACGTTCTCGGTGGTACTGGACAAGCGAATGCCGAGCACCTCAGATGTGTCAATCTGCTCCGCAGTGAGGCCGGCCGCGCGTGCTCGCTCCTCTGCGTCGTTGATTTCCTGATGAAGTGCAGGGTAATCACGTTCGATGATGCTTGCGCGCTGAAATGTAACCTCGAGCGTGTGGCTCGCGGTGCCGTCTTCGTTGAAAGTCGATGAGAAGCGTGCTGCTCCGCACCCGGCCAGCAGCAACGACACGAACACGGTCATTAACACGATGGAGATTCCTCGCAACGCGCGTTGTGCCTGCGTTATCGTGTCGTTCGAAATCCGCACTCCCGTGACCTGTCCCCTGATCGACCAGTGAGTCATCACATTCAACGCGCACCATGCATACCGTACTATACGTGTCGTATCCGATTCATTGTGCCGTTAATCAGGAGCGTGTTAGTTCTGGACGAGGCAAGGGCAAGGAACCGTAGCGCGTGACGTACGGAACGATCGATCGGTCAGTGCAACTGACGGTGCTGCTGTCCGTCATGCTCGCCGAAGACGCGCGCCGCCTCGGCGCAACGTATCAGTTCGCCGCTGCCGCCCATGCGGGGCAACTGCGGAATGAAGGCACACCGTTCATCGAACATCCGGTCGCGGTAGCCGTCATGCTCTGGAACGAACTGGGATGTCGTGACGTGGACATGCTGGCTGCCGCACTGACGCACGATGTCCTCGAGGATAGTTGCGTCGAGCCGGATGCCCTGCGCACCCTGCTTGGTGATCGAGCGTTTGAGATGGTCGAGCGGGTGACCAAGCCAACAGTACCTTTCGATCGGAAAGCGCGTCGTGACATCGAGTATCTCGAATCCGTGAGACTCGCGTCAGCCGACGTGCGACTCCTGAAGCTCGCCGATCGGATTCATAATCTTCGCTCGGTTCCGGTGGCTGGCGACCCCGCGAAGGCGAAACGCTACCTCACCGTCAGCCGGGCAGAGTTCCTGCCGCTCGCGATGGCTACCGATCCAACCGCAGCGCGGATGATCGAGGATGCATGTGATGTAATCGAGGCGTATCTCGCTGAGTGCCAATAGCAATCCAGACGCCGTCTTTTCGGTGTGCCGGGAGCGATTATTCGGAGCGTACACGGCGAAGAAACCCGCCATGGCGGTCGGGTGATACGTCGACAATCGGCAGCCGAATCGTGAATGTCGTTCCGGATTCCTCTTCGCTCGTGACATCGATAGTACCGCCGTGGATCGTGACGATCCAGCGAGCGATCGAAAGCCCCAACCCTGAGCCGCCTGAAGATCGGGTCCGGGACGAATCGGCGCGATAGAAGCGTTCGAAGATGTTTTGAACATGCTCGGGCGAGATGCCCGCTCCATTGTCGGAAACTTGAACCATGGCCTCGCCATTGTCGGCACGGAGGGACAGCGTGACGGTGGTGTTATCAGGCGTGTAGTTGTAGGCGTTCTCGATCAGAATGAGCATGAGTTGCTTGAGCTGATCCTCGTTGCCGTAAACCTGAACCTGATCGTCATCGTCACTCAGCGGCGCGTTGATCTCGAGATGCTGGCCGCGATTGAGCGGTGACGCGATTCGAACCGCGTCGCGCATGGTTTCGATAAGTTCGACTTGTCCCATTTCCGGTCGCCACCCGACATCCGCCCGGGCAAGTGTCAGCAGATTCTGGACGAGGCGAGTCATGCGATCTACCTCGTCGCGCACGTCGGTAAGCCCTTCAAGCAGATCGCTCGGTTCAAACATTCCAGACTCGATCTGAAGCAACATGATGTCAGCGTTTGCACGTAGCGCGGTGAGCGGAGTGCGAAGCTCGTGAGAGGCGTCGGCTACGAAACGGCGTTGAGCGTTGAATGTTTCCTCAAGGCGGGCGAGCATGTCGTTAAACGTCTCGGCGAGATACTCGACCTCGTCGCGCGTATTCGGCGGGTCGAGACGCTGTGACAGGTCGCGAGTGCGACCAATATCCCGAGCTGTGTTGCTCATGGTCGCGAGTGGACGCAGCGCAGAATCACCGATCAGCCAGGCCCCGAGCGTCAGGACAATGGTGGCCATGATGGAACCGATGATCAGGTTCTGGCGAAGTTCCGCAAGTGTCGTGTCAATCGGCCCAGTGAGTTCCGCAATCTGGACATAGCGTAGTTCGCCTGTCGGCAGTCGGAGTGGCCCCGAAAGGACGCGCAGCTGACGCTCATCGATCATCGTGCCGTAGATGCGCCATCCGCCATCCGTATTCGCACGTCGTACGTCGGATGGAATAACGATCGATTCGACGCCGAGATTGGTCGATTTACCTATCTCCGTCCAGTCATCGAGCGTCACCTGAACCAGCACACCGGATGTCGCGAGCGGATCGGGATCGACGAGACTTCCAGGACGCCCGAGCCGATCGACGAGCGCGGAGTCGTCATTACGATATCGCCCGTACACACCTCGAAGTCGCTGTTCGAGATCGCCATGCAGATTACGTGACATCGTCAGGTAAATGCCCGTGCCGAGGATCAATAGCGAAATGACCATCAGGATGGCGGTTGAAATGGCGATGCGGATGCGAATAGGCATGCAGGCAATTGTCCAAAATGAGGGGTAACGGGAATCAGGATTCGCGGCGTAGGACGTAGCCTGCGCCGCGAACGGTCTGGACCAGACGTGATTCGGCGTCGGCTTCAAGGAGGCGGCGGAGATTTTTCACGTAGACCTCGAGTACGTTGGATTCGCCTGGAAAATCATAGCCCCACACGCGTTCCATGATCGTATCGCGCGGCAGCACCTGGTTCGGGTGCCGTAGGAAGAGGAGGAGCAGATCAAATTCGCGCGTCGTCAGTTCGATGCGGCGCGTGCCGCGATAGGCGAAGCGTGTCGTCGTGTCGAGCGTCAGGTCGTCGTAATGCAGCACGTCGCCTTCCGGCTCGTCGTTCTGTCGGTCGCGGCGGCGTAAGAGCGCGCGAATACGAGCCAGGAGTTCCTCAAAGGCGAACGGCTTGACGAGGTAGTCGTCAGCACCGGCATCGAGCCCTGCGACGCGATCAGAAACGTCGTCTTTGGCGGTCAACATGAGGATCGGCACGTCTTCTCCAGCAGCACGCAACCGCCGGCAAACCTCGATCCCGTTCATACCTGGGAGCATGACGTCGAGAACAACGAGATCCGGCATCCTGTCACGAGCGATGTCGAGCGCCTGCGGACCAGATTCCGCGACTTGGACGCCGTATCCTTCGAAGATAAGACCACGGCGTACTGCCGACGCGATGGCACGCTCATCTTCGACAACCAGGATGTAAGCGGAGCCGTTACCGGCACTTGTTCCGACGGTCATCGTCGCTTTCGACTCCCTGTATCCGGCGTCTGCATGCCGCTACGTTGTAGGCAGTTCAAGACGCCCGAGAAAATGTGCTTCGTCCTCGTACGGTCCGACCAGCGCCAGGGACAGATGTTCCTCACGAATGATCTCTCGTGCCAGATCGAGCATGTCGTCAGCCTGAACTGCTTCGATCTTCTCCATGACCTCTTCCGGAGTGAGAATCTCGCCGAATGTCAACTCCTGAGAGCCAATCCAACCTGCGACCGAGCGGGAGTCTTCCATGCCCATGAGGATGCGCCCCTTGCGGAGTTCCTTGGTGCGTTGCAGTTCTTCTTCAGGCACCACGTCACGCGTTAGCTTTGCCAACTCACTGAGGATCGCGTCGATCGTCTCATCGACCCGTTGCAGATCGGTTCCGGCATAGACAATGCCCTGACCGGCGTCGGCATACTGACGAAAGTAGCCATACACCGAGTAGACGAGGCCGCGCTTCTCGCGGATTTCCTGAAACAGCCGCGAGCTCATGCCGCTGGACAGGATCGCGTCGATCATTCCCTGGGTGTAGCGGCGTTCGTCGTTGTAAGGCAGCGCCGGATGGCCGATGCACAGGTGAGCCTGCTCGGTCGGGCGGTTGACGATGCGAGCGCGACGCTCGTCCTGACGATACTCGGCCGCTCTAAAGACATCTCCGTCGCCGGGTTTCATGTCGCCGAACAACCGTTCGGTCAGCTCGACCACGTGGTCATGATCGACCTTGCCAGCCACGGCGATGACGAGGCGTTCCGGGCGATAATGGCGATCCTGGAAGGCACGAAGATCGTCTGGCATGACCGTCGCGACCGTCTCTTCGCTGCCGATGATCTGGCGTCCGACCGGCTGCGTGTCCCAGATGACCTCGTCAATCACATCGTGGACAAGATCGTCGGGCGTGTCGACGATGCCCCGAATCTCCTCGAAGATGACGAAGCGTTCCTTTTCGAGCTCGTCTGCCGGAAAGGTTGAGTTGCGGACGATGTCCGCCAGGACGTCGAAGGCGAGTTCCAGATGCGTGCTTGGGACTTTCGCCCAGTAGTTGGTGCTCTCACGTCCAGTCGCGGCGTTCAGGATGCCGCCGACGCCTTCAATCTCACTGGAGATCTGGGCTGGGTCCGGCCGCTTCTCGGTCCCCTTGAATACCATGTGTTCGAGCACATGTGAGATACCCGCCTGGGGATCATCCTCATACCGTGATCCCACGCTGTAGTTGAAAATAATGCTGGCTGAGTGAACGTGATCCATTGGACTGGTGACCACGCGCACACCGTTGGTGAGTGTCGTCTTGTGGAAAAAGCCATGCTTGCCGGTCGTGACGAGTTCGAGGTTAGAGGCGGCCAAGGTTATCTATGCTCCTGTTTCGGGCGCGCCATCCGCGGCGCCATTCGTCAACATTTCTACAGTGAGTTCCAATGCAGCGGTGGCCGCTGCCCGCATAATCGTCTGTCGATCGCCGGCAAACCGAAGCTCTCGGACTTCAACATGTCGCTCCGTTGCGACGCCGATATAGACCAGACCAACTGGCTTGCGTGCCGTCGATCCCCCTGGGCCGGCGATTCCCGTACTTGAGATACCGACATCGACCCCAAGGGCCGACCGTACTCCGAGGGCCATCTCCCGACCACACTCGACGCTGACCGCGCCAACACGTTGCAGCGTCTCACGTGACACGGCGAGGTGACGCATCTTGATCTCGTTCGAGTACGCGACGATACCGCCCTGGACGTAGTCGGATGAGCCGGGAACCGTGGTCAGCGTAAGCGCGATCCCACCACCAGTACATGATTCGGCGGTCCCGCACGACCAGCCACGCTGCCGTAACAGATCCCCGATGTGTTCGGAAAGCCGGAACAGATGTTCATCTATGGCATTGGCATTGGCAGTGTCATGGATTGCATCGCTCATCTTGACTCAGAGTATCGTTCACGGACAGCGTGAATTGCAAACCATTTGACACGTGTAGGGCATACAAACCAGGTTTCGCTATACTATGCTCAAACGGCGTCGGTGAACGTACATCCACTGGAGATGGTCTGTCGAAGGTTGGGTCGAAGCAGCGAGAGAAATGCGGTATCGCCATGGCCTATAAAGCGACGCAGGATATGGTTCAGCGCGTGATGCCGTTGTTAGAGCAGCTTGCAACTGATGCCCTGGATAAGGCGCGGTTACTCCAGTATCTGTCAGCGACGGCTGGCGTGGACTGGGGCGTGATGAAAGTCGTGTCTGACGGCCGGACAGCAGGTGGACGCGTCATTCGATATCGAGATATGCAGACCGGCGCTGAGCATGAACTTATGTATCCTGAGCTGCTCTCCGACGAGCTTGAATCGCTGGTTGTCGCAGAGTACAAGCGATTAGCCGTCGCCAAGCCGTTGACTGCGATGAATCAGGAACTCTTCAACCACTTCTTCGCGTTGACGCATTGCGCTCGCTGCCAATACCGTGGTCTGCCGTTCGGCCAGATTCATCGCGAGTGCCACTTTGCCGGTTGGCCGGTGAACTTCGACTCCGAATAACAAAGGGCATGGAACGCTAGCGAGGACGAGCCATCGCTCGTCCCCGCTCACGGTATGGACGATTCCGCTGTAAGACAACTCGGGTCTATTGTAACGTCTCCATGAAGGCGATGATGGATTGGATCTCCTCGTCAGTAAGCTGCGCGTACGATGGCATTGGAACCTCGTAGCCCTCGTGAATCTGGGCCTGCGGTTCTCGAATTGATTGCGTGATATACACCTCGTCTGCGGTGACGGTCGAACCGTCTTCGAGTGGCGTCTCACGTCCGACGATTCCCTCCCAGGTCGGGCCGACTCCGTCGCTGCCGTCGAGTGAATGGCATCCGACACAGCCGAGTGTCTGGTACAGCTGCTGCCCGACGGCGGCGATGTTCCCCGAATCGATGCCCGGCGAACCTGGGACTCCTGGTGAGCCGCTGGTTGGTGGCGGGGCATTGCGGCGTGCCTCGCGAGCCTCCAGCGCGTCTTCCTGGGTTCCATTGTCGTTCACCCCGACACACGCAGCGGTCACCATGAGCGCAAGGAGAATACATGACATGATCACCGATATCCGACCTAACCCGCCTACGGACCGGTGGTCGCGGCGTTCGCTGGTGACCTGACTCGGCTTACGATCGAACTGTGTCATGCTCCTCGTTCCTCACTCAGCACTCGGTTATCTGCCCCTCGATCGGTTCACGCAGCACCCGGTCGGCTGTGAACCGAACCGCTGCGTAACCTATCATAATCTTCTCGCGGTTTGCATGCCTCTAGCCGCGCCTTGAGTGTTGGATATACGGCAGTGTTGAAGAGTCGTTGTGTGCGATGGTACGTCAGTTAGGAAAGAGGATCGATGCGTGTGATTCGGGCGACGATGTATCTTGTAATGACGATGGTTGGTTTCGGATTATTGAGCGGATGTCTCGTTGGTGGGGAAGACGCGGAGGATGCCGCGAAGGCTCGGTTGCAGGCGACCAGCCAGGGTGAGTACGCTGAAGTATGGGAATCACTTCATCCGAACCAGCAGGCAGTCGTTACCAAAGAGAAGTTCGTCGAGTGTGGCGAAGCCGGTGCGGCGGCTCGCTCCCCCGAGATCGAAGATCTCGAGGTGCTGAGCGAATCCGTCGTTGAAAAAGAGATCCCGGAAGTCGGTATCGTCGAATCGCATGTTGTCGCACTGCAATGGCTGCAAGGCGAGGACACGCGGGGAGACGATTTCGACATGGTCGAGGTTGATGGCGAATGGACGTGGGTGCTTTCCGCGGAAGTTCTGGAGTCGTTCCGCGCGGGTGAATGCCCAGTCTGAACGCGCCCGTCAATGACCTGAGGCTGTTTCAGCCAGTATGCCGGTAGCGATCATTGCCGCATGCGCGATGTCGCCAATTGCCGCTTCGCCAGCGTGCTGGTCGGGGAATCCCTCGCAGAACGCGGCGATAACGATGGTACCGCCTGATGATGTAACGAAGCCAACATCGTTCGTAACACCTGCTATGCTACCGGTCTTCGATCCCCATGAGATGTCCTCGGAGTCCGGCACATGCCGACCGATACGGCGCGGATTCTGTTGCTTGCGGAGCATGTCCAGCATCGCCAGGCACGATTCAGGAGAGGCGGCTCTGTTGTCGAGGATGGCACTCATCGCCGTCGCGTAGTCATCTGCGGTTGCCAGGTTCTCGACTTCTCCCTCGACGGCGGGGCGACCGCGCATTCCGCGGCCTAGATTCGATGCCGTCATCCCCAGATCGTGCATGGTGTCGTTCACGCGTTCCATCCCGGCGACATCGATCAGTATGTTGGTCGCAGTGTTGTCGCTGATTGAGATCATCAGATAGATCAGGTCATGGAGCGTGACTTCGATGCCGTCATGCAAGTAGAGCAGCACCCCACTTCCGGCCGTTTTATCGTCATCGCGAAGCACAAACCGATCGTCCAGCGCACGCCGCCCGGACTCGATTGCTCGATACACTTCTATCATCAGCGGAATCTTCACGACGCTCGCGGATCGAAACTGCCGGTGTTCGTTGTGGCTCCAACGCTCGCCATCCGGGGCAATGATGGTCACGCCCACGCGGCCTGAGCGTTCGCTTCGATCGATAGTCGTGCGTACTTCATCCCATTGCGTCACCTGTTGCTCCTTGTCTTTCACTTAAACGACTATGCGTCAGTATGCGATGTAGATAGTCTCCAGGCATAGGACGGATGTATCGAGGAGAGTCCATCGTCTCGCAGTTATCAGGACAGCCATCCGGTTTAGCGATTGCGCAGCAGGTGCCTGAACACGGTTCCGTGTTCTTGTATCTGTTACGCTCCAACGACTGCGATTGCCACATAGCGACTGGACATAACCACGGTGTTGTCTGGTATACTTTCAGGCGATGAATACTGCAAATGCAACCACTGAAATGACGCTTCGCCCGGTGCCTCGCGGTCGCTTCAAGCCCGTGAACGCGTTCGAGCACACCCTCGAAGAGATGACGATATGGTTCCAGGAGCGTGGAATGCCGAGCTTTCGGGCGAAGCAGCTCTTCAACTGGATCTACCAGCGTCACGCGACGAACTACGACAGCATAACGGTGTTGTCAGCGGAGTTGCGCGCTCATCTAACTGACGAGTTGCCGTTGCAGCCTCTGGAGGCAATCCAGGAGCTGCACACCGACGACGATGACACGGTCAAAGTCCTCTATCGCACGCCCGACGGGCAGACGCTCGAGATGGTGCTGATGTTCTACGCGGACCGTGCCACCGTCTGCGTCTCATGCCAGGTTGGCTGCGCGGTCGGCTGTTCGTTCTGTGCGACTGGGCTGATGGGGCTGCAACGCAACCTGAGCGCCGGTGAGATGGTCGCGCAGGTCGTCGACGCGGCGCGTCGTGCGCGCGAACGGGGGCGTCCGCTGACGAACATCGTCATGATGGGCATGGGCGAGCCGTTCCACAATTACGACAATGTCATGAAGATGGTCGCGATTCTCAACGACCCGAACGGGATGAACTTCGGCTCTCGGCGAATCACCGTGTCAACGTCGGGTGTCGTTCCGTTCATCGACCGGCTGGCTACTGAGCCATATCAGGTGAATCTGGCAATCTCGATTCACGCCGCCAACGATGAGTTGCGTTCGCAGCTCGTTCCGCTCAATCGCCGGTGGCCGCTCGACGAGCTCATCGCCTCGGTACGCCGCTACATTTCGACGACTCGGCGGCGCGTGTCGTTCGAGTACGCGCTGATTGCCGGGGTGAATGACAGCGACGCGCACGCTCAGCAGCTGGCGCGGAGACTCCACGGCCTTTTGGCCCACGTCAACATTATCCCGCTGAACCCGACTCCTGCGTTCCCATATGAGCGGCCAGCCGTTGAGCGCATCGACGGTTTTGCGAAGGTACTGCAAGACGCCGGCCTCCCCGCGACTGTGCGCTACTCCCGTGGGACCGAGATCGCTGCTGCCTGCGGTCAGCTGCATGTCGAACACGCTAACCGGCGCGTCGAGCCAGCCGCGCTCGCGGGCGTCCAAGCCGATATTTCAGAGAACTGATGTCCGACGGATCGGAAACGACGCTCAACCACTCAGAAATTCGTTGATCAGCCGTCCGAGTTCATCTGGCATGTCCTCCTGCACGAAGTGATTGCTGTCAGCCAGCCCGACGTATCGTCCATTCGGAATGAATCCGGCGATGGACCGTCCACGGCTCGGGCGAAAGGCCGGGTCGCGTTCTCCCCAAACCACCAGTGCCAGGCCGTCGTAGGCGTGCAGCGCATGCCGCCAGCGTCGAAGGTCGTCGCGCGTGAAGCGGTCGTCGCGGCTGAGCCTGAGCAGGATACTCGTAAAGCCGTTGGCGAACGGCCACCAGTAGATGCGCATCGTTGGGTCGGTCAACCGTGCTGTTTCCGCGACATAAGCGCCGAACGCGCGCTTGAGCATGAACGGACGGGCCATCCAGAAGGCGGCTTCTCCGACTCCGGGGATACGAAGCAGACGCGTGGGATTGAATCGCGACCCATTCCAGTCCTGCGGCCAGAAACTGGTATTACAGATCACCACAGCCTGGACGCGTTCGGGCATATTGGCGATGATCTCAGCGGCCACGAGCGCCCCGAAATCGTGAGCCACCAGCGTGAACTCGCCAACGCCAAGCTCGTCCAACAGTCCGGCGACGAATATAGCCTGTCCCCGTGGCGACAGATCGCCAGACGCAGGCTTATCGGCAAACCCGAAGCCGAGCAGATCGGGCGCGATGACACGATGCTGCCGACCAACAACGCGCGCGACATCGCGCCAGAGATATGCCTGCGTCGGGATGCCGTGCAGGAAGACGACCGGATCGCCGAAACCGTGATCGAGAACCATCGTGCGGAGCCCGTTTACGGTAACGGGAGTGAGTTCCTGCAACCAGCGCTCGACCGACCCATCCTTTGACGGCACGGCTAATCGTTGCCGTTCGTGCGGATCGGCGTCGGTGGTAGCGGAGGCATTGGCGATGGCGATGGCGACGACGGTGCTGGCGCTGTGGTGCTGACAATGTCGCCAAGGTTCATGATGGTGCTGAGCAGATCAACCGGGACCGGAAAGATGATCGTGGAATTCTTGTCTCCCGCGATCTCAGTGAGCGTCTGAAGATAGCGGAGCTGGAGCGCGATCGGCTGAGTTGCCATGACGATTGCGGCTGCCTGGAGCTGCTCGGCCGCCTGAGCCTCTCCTTCCGCGTGAATGATCTTGGCGCGCTTCTCACGCTCGGCCTCGGCCTGGCGGGCCATCGCCCGCTGCATTGATTGCGGCAGCTCGACATCTTTCACCTCAACAACGCTGACCTTGACACCCCACGGTTCGGTCTGCTCGTCGATGATCGTCTGAAGGCGCAGGTTGATCGATTCGCGCTCGGAGAGCAGGTCATCGAGCTCGACCTGCCCCAGCACCGATCGCAGGGTCGTCTGGGCGATCTGCGATGTCGCCCTGACGTAGTCGGCGACGTTCACTATGGCTGAGTTCGGGTCGGTCACGCGGAAGTACGCGACGGCATTCACGTTGACCGTCACATTATCGCGGGTGATGACCTCCTGACGCGGGATATCCAACGTCAGAGTCCGCAGATCGACGCGCATCATGCGCTCGATGAATGGAATGAGCAGGATCAGCCCCGGTCCACGCATGTCAATCAAGCGACCGAGGCGGAATACGACGCCGCGTTCGTATTCCTGGACGATTTTGACTGTCGCGGAGATAACCAACAGCGCAAAGACAACGATCGCGCCAAGTGCGATGAGAATACCGCTATCCACAAAGCTCCCCTATCCGAGCCCGAACAGTGGGCTACGTTCAATCATTGTCACACAGCATCAATTCGGACGGCGGACGATGGCAACGCTTCTTCGGAGACTGGTTGAACGACGAGATGCAGGCCGTCCTTGTGCAGCACGCGCACGCGCTCTCCCGTTGCGATCGCGCCCCCCGCGGTCGATGCCTGCCAGAGTTCGCCGTGCATGAAAATCATGCCGTGCGGTGCGAGGTCTGTCCGTACTTTACCAATCGCGCCGACGATAGCGTTGTCGCCGGTAAACGCCGGTAGATCATGCGTCTTCCAGGCCGATCGCGCAATGAAGAGGAAGAACCCCGCGAAGAGTGCCGTTACGGTGAAGATCACAATGCGCGACACGGCAAGCACGTCGTCGTTGCGTGTATTGGAGAGCAGCAGAGAGCCGAAAAGAAACGCGATGATTCCGGTGACAGTCAGAATCCCATGACTCGTGACGAACACGTCGATCGCGAACAGCAGCAGGGCCAGCGCGAGGAGCGCGATGCCCGCCCAGTTCGTGTCGAGAGTTCCGAGAGCGTAGAAGCCAGTCACAAGCATGAGGCCGCCGACCGCCCCAGGGCCGATACCACCCGGATTTGCCAGCTCGAAGATGAAAGCAAGCGTTCCCAGGCTCACGAGGACGAAGGCGATGTTTGGATCGGTGATGACCTGGTGCAGGCGCTCGAACAGGCTCATGTCGATCGGCTCGACCGATGCCCCGGCTGTTTCGACCGCCACGGATGACGTGCCGACGTCGACCTCTCGCCCGTCGGCCTGTTCCAGAAGCGCAGCTTCATCTGCGGCGATGAAATCGACGACGTTCAACTCGACAGCTTCCGTTGCGGTGACGTTGACGGCGTCGCGCACCGCGTCTTCGGCCCAGTCCGCATTGCGACCACGTTTTTCTGCCAGCGAGCGAATCTTCGCTACTGCGTCGTTGACCACTTTGCGATCCATGGCCGACTCGGTATCGTCATCGTTCTGCTGTCCGAGCTGCACCGGCGTCGCCGACCCAATGTTCGTGGCTGGTGCCATCGCGGACACATGCGCTGCGTACGCGATATACGCGCCCGCCGAGGCTGCACGCGCGCCCTCCGGAGAGACCCAGACGATGACGGGAATGTCGGACGCGAGGATATCGGAGATGATGTCGTCCGTAGCGGACGAGTGGCCACCTGGCGTGTCCATCTCGATGATGACGGCGCTGTCGCCGCGTTCAGCAGCGCGGTCGATGCCGCGACCGACGTAGGTGGCCATGACCGGCGTGATTGTGCCGTCGATGCGGATACGTCCGACGGTCAGCGCGTCATCCTGTGCATCGGCGATACCAATGCCGCCAATCAGCAACCCCGAGCTCACGATGAGGAGCAGGCACCATCGACAGATGTCGAGCCGTAGTTGTTGGAGCGACCGGTTTGTGTGATGGGGTCGTGGGGTGATTGGCATACGTCCTGAACCCCCTTCCCAACGCTAGTATAGCGTCACTGGTTCGCGCGCGGCGTCGCCTACTATACAGGTACAATCCCCAACCGGCGAAAGCGTTGCGCCAAGCACGGTCATACAACGATTGCAGCGGTTGGGAGTCTGCTCAGCGTGTCAGGAACGGACATTTCGGTGATGGCCGCTTACGAACGGGCCGAGGCATACGTCAACGGGCTGATCATGGGGCCACCTTCTCCGCCTCCCGGTACTCCGTCGGAGGAGATACGCGCTCGCGCCGTGGCAAGGCTTCAACGTCTGCGCTCGTTCCTCGTGTACCTCGGTGATCCACAGACTAGCTACCCGACGATTCATGTTACGGGAACATCTGGGAAAGGCTCCACGTCGACCATGAGCGCGGCGATGCTCACGGCGGCTGGATATCGAACGGGCTGTCACGTCTCTCCGTACCTTCAGGTCGCCACCGAGAAGCTTCAGATCGATGGCAAACTGATTCCAGCGGCTCGATACGCCGAACTTGTCGATTCCATGCGCGCAAGCGTTGAAGAGTGGGTTGCTTTGGGACACGAGCGGCCCAACTATGGTGAGTTCTGGGTCGCGATGACGTATCGATATTTCGCTGAGGAAGCGGTCAATGTCGCTGTCATCGAAGTCGGCGCGGGGGGGCGGTTCGACGTGACAAACGTGATCGAGCCGCGCGTGGCCGCGATCACCAGCATCGGGTACGACCATATCGTCACCCTTGGGAAAACGCTCCCGGAAATCGCCTGGCACAAAGCCGGGATTATCAAGCCCGGCGCAAAGGTCGTGACGGCCGTCACTGACAACGATGTGCTGCAGGTCATTGAGTCAGAGGCGCGATTGCACGACGCGCCAGTGACCTACGTGCGGCTCGGAGAGAACTTCACTGATGTCGAGGCATCTGATTCGGAGACATCGTTCACCGACACCGCCTCTCGCCAGCGCTTCAGCCTGAGCCTGCCGGGAACGTTCCAAGCGACGAACGCCGCGACTGCATTAGCGATCTGCCGTGCATTTGACCCGACGATTTCCGACAGCGTACTCGAACGCGGGCTGGCCGAGGCTCGGTTTCCGGGTCGGATGGAGATCGTTCAGCATACCCCGCTGGTTATGCTCGACGGCGCGCACAACACCGAGAAAGTGGGATCGCTGGTCGAGAATTTGCGGCACATGTACCCCGACCGGCGTTTGATTCTCGTCTATGGTGTCCTCGAATCAAAAAACTTTCAGGAGATGTTCGAGCTGCTCGCCCCGCACGTCAACGTGTTGATTGCGACCACACCGCGCGTATTCGCGAAGCCGTCGGTGGATGCGTCCGACATCGGTGCACTTGCGGCGGGCGATCTCCACGTCGACGTGGTCACCGAGCCGGCTCTGGCGGTCGAGCGCGCCCTGGCACTGGCGACGCCGGACGATCTCGTCCTCGTGACGGGTTCGCTGTATCTGGTCGGGAACGTCCGCGACCGCTGGTACCCGCGTGAGCGGATCCTCGAACAGGGAAGCAGCTGGCCGCGCGCAGGCGACTGAGTCAGCCTCGCGCTTCGTCGCGTTTGCGGAGATAGCGCAGTAGTCCATCGGTCGCCATGCCGTAGGGCACGTTCAACGAGAACTGTGTTTCGATGTCCGGGTTGCCGTCCTCTTCCACCAGCTTCTGCACGTGGTCAGTCAGGCGGGCGACGATCGCCTCGCGCTCCAGCCCCTCAACAAGCGCCTGTTCGGCCAACGATACGAACGCATCAAGATTCGCCCCGAGCTCGGTCAGATGCCGGTCAACATCGTCAACCGGACCGAAATGCGCCAGCAGCATCTGCATTGGGACGATCTCGCGGAGCCGCCGGATGCTCTCCTTCCAGGCATCGACGTTCACATCGGGCGGTGGAGTTGGCGGAATCGGAAGACCCGATGGCGGAATACGAATCCCACCAACATCACCAACGAATGCGCGCCCCGTGGCCGATTCGTGGAACGCGACGTGATGCGATGCGTGTCCAGGGGTGTAGATGACTTCCAATGTGCGGTCGCCCAATCTGAGTTGATCGCCATCGCGCACGACAACAGTACGCTCCTCCGGTACCGGTAGAAACTCTCCCCAGAGCCGTTCCATATCATCGCCATAGATGCGGGTCGCACTGCGAATAAGATTCGCGGGATCGATCATGTGGGGTGCACCGCGCTCGTGGATGTAGCAACGTGCGGCTGGCAGCCGCCGCATCCATGTCCCAGCGGCACCAACGTGGTCGAGGTGAATATGGGTGATGAGGATGTGGCGAATATCGTTCGGATCATGACCGAGCGCGCGAGTGCCGTCTTCGAGTGTGTCGATGACGGTCGACGGGCCGGTGTCAACAATGGCGAGTCCATCGCTGGTCGGCAGCAGATAGGCAGCGATGACCTTTGGGACACCGAGGAAGTTGAGGTCGATCATGGCGGTGTCTGTGCCAAGCCATCTAATGTCAGGGGTTGTCATCGGCATCTCCACGATTCCGAACGGCATGCGATCAATGGCTGGCCACTTCGGCGAGCCCGTCGAGGTGATGGGCGATCAAGCGCAGGCGCGCGCGGTCGATCGCATAGTACTTCATCCCATTCGACGGGCGGACGGTGACGATGTCCGCGTCCTCCAGTGTGCTCAGATGGCGGGAAACCGCTGACTGGCTGATGCTCAGGCGCGCCACGATCTCCTGGGCGTAGTGCTCACGTTCGCGCAGCATTTCAATGATCCGCATCCGCGACGGGTCGGACATCGCTCGCAGTCCTTCCAGAACACGAACCGTGTCGATCTGCTGCTCGTTGCGCTGGGTGCGGGTCTGGTTTGGCTGGTGCCGCAGGACGGTCTGCGGATTGAAGTAGAGAATGAGTGCCGGCGGATACAGGATGTACTGAACGAACTCACCGATGTGCACCGACGGACTATACATGACGCGGTCGACCTCGGTAAGTGCATCGTTGATGACCTCGGGCAGGCGATGGCCGGTCAGTTCCGAAAAAGTCACCTGTACTGCAGGATGCGACATCGATTGCGCGAAACGCACGGAGCGTTCCAGTTCGGTCAAGTTGCGCTCGTGTTCGGCACCGTATGACTGCGTCCAGAAGCCTTCGAGCAATGCCAGCGTGCGCCTCTTAAGCTGGTCTGGAGACGTGATGATGGCTGCCGCCTCGTCGATCGTCGCTCGGGTGATCGCTGGTCGCAGGAACATGCGCCAGTCACCGGGATCGTCACTGTTCGGTGGGGCTTCAGCCAGACCACGATCGTGATACACGCGCACAACTGCATGCGCTGCCATCTGTTGATACTGAATTGCAGGCAAGCCGGAGAGGAAGGCGGAGTAATCGTCGAAGGTCGCGTCCAGCCGATCGGGAGCGAGGGCATCGAACGCGAACAACAGCTCCTCGATGTAGTAGAGCAGGCGTCCAGAGAAGCCAAGCAGCAGATCGAGGTCGTGCTGTAACCCGACGTCCATCGAACGCCAGCAGTCGATTAACCAGTTGTCGAAGCCCGGCGACGAACTAATTGGGTCATCACCGGCATCGGCAACGGATGCGGCACGGAACGCTAACGAGATTGCCGAGGTCAGTTCCAATGGGGCTGATACCGCGAACAGCTGCTTTGGTGCAGGCTTGCCGACAATCAGTTGGCCCAACCGCTACCCCCTTTGGCTCCTGGCCTGCATACGCTTACAGCGGCGCTTGTGAGTACGACTGAGTGCGTCTCAGACACAATCACGCTATGACCATAGCATGTTCTCATAGTCGCGCAAACGTCGCACTCGTCTCCATCGTCATCCCGACAGCCCTACGATGCAGCGGTGCGGTATTCCTCGCGCGGGGGACTGAAGACATCGATGACGACGCAGCCACCAGGGCCGCCGACCGCCGCATGCGGCAGATGGCCGGGGATCGTGTAGGCATGACCTGGTGACAGCGTGCGGGTCTCGCCATCGATCGTCATCTCGATCGTGCCTTCAAGGACGAGGCCAATCTGTTCGTGCGGATGCGCGTGGGTCGGAACTCCCGCTCCCGGATCGATCCGTACCCAGTTCATCATCATCGAGCCACCGGTCATGACATTCATCTGAATGCCGGGCGCTGGCGCGAATCCGGGCAGCGATGCGACATCGTAGAAGGCCGGTTGGAAAGCGAGCGCGTCACTCTCACTTTCTGCTTCCTCGGGCTGAACCCAGAAGCCAGCCTCTCCTCGATACGGCTCCTGGCCCGAACCTGGTGTGTGTGTATGAGTTGGATCCGACATGGTGTACTCCCATTCTTCTGCTGTGTTCAGCGTCGCATGCATATTCGGCTGCATGATACGGGCAGTCGTTGATCCGCGCACGGAGGACGATTCAGGATGCCGGTCGGATTGGGACGATCTGGCCAGGTAGAGTGTTGCGGGTGTGCGGTACGCTTCGGTCGCCCGGGAATACGTGTAAGCCAGTACTGAATTCGGCACATGAACCGCGAGGTGTAAAGTGAGTACTGTGAGAATGCGTTTGACTGTGGCGGCTGTGCTCATCCTGACCACGTTGCTGTCGGGGTTACCGACACCCATCCATGCTTTCCCTGCTGCCACTGCCACCGCCCAGACGCAATCTGTAACCGATCCTGAAATCATCCAGGCACTCGGCGTCATCAATACCTACCGTGAGTGGCTGGGCATTCCGCCGCTGACGATCGACCCGCATCTTCAGCAGGCCGCGGAGTCACATGTCGAGTATTATCGGCTCAACTTCGGCGATCCGAACCTGGCCGGTATGGGACTGCACTATCAGACGCCTGGCAAGCCCGGCTTTACCGGCGAGTCATTTCAGGATCGCGCCGACGCGGCTGGCTATATGGGTTGGGTAAACGAGAACGCTGGGCTTTCTGGCTCGATGCTCTGGTCGCTCGACTGGTTCATCGCCACGGTGGGCCATCGCCTGACGCTGCTTGACCCGCGCTACCAGCACATCGGCATGGCTGCGCTGGACGACGGTGACATGCGCTTCGAGATCATCGATCTCGGCACCGCTAGATGGGTTGAAGATGCGATTCCTGCCTGGAGCGCGTGGCCGCCGGACGAGACGACCGGAGCCGGTCTGTCATTCTCCGGCGAAGCACTGGATCCGTTTCCATCAGCCAACTATCCGGTCGGGTATCCGATCTCGCTCAAGTACTTTGGTGAGGGTGACCTGACGTTCACGAAGGCCACTATTTCATCGGGTGGTCGGACTGTCCCGTCGTTCGCTGAAATCGGAACGGGCTGGCTCTCGCGCGACACGATTCTGCTCTGCGCGGTCGAGCCACTTACGCCCGGGACACGCTACGACGTGAGCATCTCTGGTCATGCGAATGGAGAGCCATTCTCGAAGGCGTGGAGCTTTACGACGACGACAGGCGATGATCGCCTGTCCCTCAACGGCGAAACCGGACTCGATCCGATCGACGAGACGCCACCGCCAGGGCCACTTCCGGGGGGTGTCGCGAAATCGGACCCGTTGATTCAGGAGCTGTGGTGGGAAACGGACGGGGCCGTTGCCGAACATGAGGTTGAGCGATCCTGGCTGTGGGGGCCGGACACCTGGAGCAGCAAGCGCGAGGAATCGAGCGAGTCGGAACGCGGTGTGCGCCAGGTCCAGTACTTTGACAAGGCCCGGATGGAGGTCAACGATCTGGAGGGCGAACAGTGGATCACGGCTGGTCTGCTGGTGCGCGACATGATCGCTGGCAAGGTCCAGATCGGCGAGAGCGAATTCGTCACGACAGCACCGGCAAACGTGCCATTGACCGGTGATCCCCTGGAGTTCAACCCCGACGCGCCGACCTACGCGAGCCTGAGCGGGCTGGCATCGACCGAGGATGGCCGCGCAGTCGGGCAACGTACCGGACGTGCTGTTGTCGAGGTGCTTGGCAAGGACGGAGAGATCTCGCGTCGGAACTCCCTGGCTAACCATGCCCGTTACGGCTCCTACGACGTGACTTGGGGCCACAACATCGCCGAAGTCTTCGATGAGTATTTCCGCACGCTGCCGAACGACTGGCGCATGAGTGTCGGACTACCACTGACTGAACCGTACTGGGTGCGGACGAATCTGGCTGGTCAACCACGATGGGTGATGGTCCAGGCGTTCGAACGTCGCATCCTGACATACACACCGTTCAATCGCCCGGAGTGGCGCGTCGAGATGGGCAACGTCGGTCGCCACTATTACGCCTGGCGTTACGGCGAGGAGCCACCGGCAGAGTGACGGTTCGGGACTCCGATTCGGAGTCCCGAACCGTCACCGTTTGCCGATGTTGCGGCGATGCAGGCCAATGAGCGTGGCGAGGTAGCCGGTGCCGAGTGTGTAGCTGCCAAGGACATCTGTGAGCCAGTGGTGGCCCAGGTAGACCCGTGACGGGCCGACCAGCCCGATGATCGAGCCGAACCCTCCGACGGGCAACCAGCGCAGCCAGCGTCCGCGTATCTCGGTGAAGCACAGATACGTGAAAAAGCCCCAGAATGAGACATAATGCAGCGTATGGCCGCTCGGGAAGCTGGAGTCGCGCAGATCGGCGAGGGCGACGATGATGCCGTCTCCTGCTGGCCGTGGGCGTTTCACGAAGCGCTTGGTACTCCATGACACAAGAGAGCCGAGCCAGGCGACGATCAGATAGCCCGACTCTCGACGCAGGCCAACCAGCCACGTTCCAGTCACCGCTGTGACCGGCAACACCAGCGACTGCGGCCGGAAGCCGAACCACGAGACAACGACCATCGCGCGCGTCAACAACGGGTGCGTGAGGCGTTGCACCCACAGGGTCGCGACGACATCACGTTCGCGGCGCGGGTTCGCTCGGATCGACAGCATGAGCGCGATGAATCCGACGAAAGCAACGAGCGCGACTATTAGAAATCCTCGGCTACGCGCTTTGGCGACGCGCGGCGGGACAATGGCGGGAGCGGCGCGGTCCTGGAGCGATTGGGCGAGTTGTTCGGCGGTCTGCATACGGATTCTTTCCTTTCCCAGCGCGGCATTGTACCGGGTCGCGCGGGAGAGGGTCGGGTGGAGGGTGTCAGCCGGGGGAGGTCAGCCATCCTCGACGGATCAGCACTTCGCGCCCGAGATGTCCGAGCATCAGCTCATCCTCAGTGCCAGCGTAGTCGGGATGCAGCTCGAAACGGTTGCGCTCGAAGTATTGGACGATATGCCAGCGCCCGTCCGTTGCTGACAGTTCCTCAAACTCCTCGGAGATCGGATAACCGAAGATCGGTAGTCCTCCACGCTCTTCCCAGACGCGCTTGAAGATGCCGCCTAACGTGTGACGGGTCTCGGAGAAGTACCGTTTCGTGACTGTTGATTTGGATGGGGACACGGACTTGAAGGGTTGCTCAGCTCGGCGCGGGATGGTCGTCTCGACGCCGAGCAGGCCGAGCATCACCTCGTCTTTTGTGCCAGCGTAGTCCGGGTGGTATTCAAAGCGGGCGCGCTCGAAGTACTGCGTGAGATAGCGCCCACCGTCAGTTTCCGACAGCTCTTCGAACGCTTCCGTCAGCGGGTATCCGAAGCGCCGTAGTCCGCCGTTGCGCTCCCAATAGCGATTGAAACCCGCTGGGACGTTGTGACCTGTCTCTGAAAAGAATCTGACGGAAGGATCAATCGACGCTGGGACCGGTCTCACGGGTGCGGGGGCAACGACGATACGTGTCGGACTTTCGTTCTCCAGCAGATATGCGACGAACTCTTTGACGAAGCTCGCGCTGTAGGTTCGGCGGCGTGGTGTCTGCAGGCGGACGTATCCGACGATCGTGCGTTGCTCTCCCGGGCCAAGGGGGGCACCAATTCCCCAGCGGTAAGGGTTCACGACTCCGCTGTTTCCATTGAAATCGAGGCAGACGCGGTAGTCATTGTCGATCTTCGGGTAGCCAGCGGTGTCGAACGTCTCGCTCTCGTCGTAGATGAATCCTGGCGGAGGGCTGCTACCGGGGATCGTCGATGCGCTGGGATTATGGACACGCATACGGACTTCCAGCAGGTTGCCCTGGTAAACCGTTGTCGGTCCGATCTCGCAACCGAGGACGCGGATCGTCTCTTTCTGGATCGGTGGGTCAAGGTAGATCGGGCCAGTCCCTGCCAGTCGCCCGCGAATCATCGGAATGAGTGGATAGGCTTCTTCACCGGGACAGCTCGTGTCCGACACGTCGCGGTGGCCACAGACGTTTGCCAACATCTCAAGGTCGATGAAATCAGCGGCCCGCGTTGGATCGATGTGTGACGCTCGGGCATTGTACAGCCGGATGATCGCGTCGATCGCCGCGTTCGGTGGCTCGACAATGTCGAAATTCCCGAGCAGTGCGACGCCGATCGATCCACGGTTGTATTGCAGGGAATGACCGGCTATAACGCTCGGACCGCCGTAGCGGCCCTCGAATACGCGACCTCTCCAGTCAACGAGAAAGTTGTAGCCGATGTCGCCCCATCCGCGCGTGACCGCGTGATAGTAATAGACAGAGCGGATCATCGCGGTGACGTTGCGCGGATCATTTTCCGTGACAGTGTGATGAATGATGAACTTCTCGGTGGGCTGGTACTCCGGTGGCCAGAGCATCGGCTTGCGGCGATCGCCGTCCTCGAACCGCAGCGACTCGTTTGCCCCCCAGCCGGACCGCGGAATGATGAATCCGTCGATCAGGTCGGTTCCGGAAATTGCGTCCGGACTGGCATAGAATGAGCCATCCACCCCGGCGTCGAAGGTGCCGACCGTGAACTCCGCGAGTGCACCTCCATCTGCAATCGTGGCCTGTACCTGGAGAGCAATTCCACCGCGCGGCATCGGCGCAATGAATCGGCGTCCGGTCGGCGTCGCGTCCGCGTGGCCATCCTCGTGCAGGCGCACCCATTCGGACCAGTCGCCCGCTTTGCTCTGGACACGCAGTTCAAATACGACCGCTTGCGGATCGACAGCCGATGACATCCATGACAGATCGACGGAATCAAACCCAGTGTCGGGGAACAGGACGGGTGTCTCGAAGGTTTCCCCGCTCGGGATTCCCTCCGCGAACGTCCATTCACTGCGTAGCGACACTTCGGCAGAGGCTGGCACGCGAATAGACCGCACGTCGAGGACCGCGGTCGCGGCGAACGCGCCCGCCAGCTTCAATATCTGTCGGCGCGAGATACGCTGTGCGAAGACCATGATCATACCTAAAGCGCGGTGGGCATTGCCTGTTCCCAGCCGCGCGTCCCTGGAACCGAATCGTTGAACACAACAGTCCAGCAGTGAACAAACCGTAACAGATGATGTACGTACAGGCAACCGACCTATTCGTTCGGTTTTGCTATAGTCTGAAACAGAATTCGGAACTTTCGAATGCCTCAACGATTTCACATCATCGGGAATCATGAACACACCGATATTCCTACAACGAACAGCAGCTCAGAACGACTCGGGACCATTGTCCGGTCTCTCCCGTTGGGAGCGCGCGTTCATCGCTTTGTTAGCGGCGTCATTTGCCGTTTTCCTCTTGATCCCCGGTTCAATCGAGGGGAAGTCGTTGGCGGTGCTGCACGGGCTGTGCGCGCAGCAGCCGACGCATAGCCTGTACTTCGGCGACCAGCGGCTGCCGTTTGATGCACGCATGACCGGCATCTACGGCGGTTTCGCGGTGGCGTCGCTGTACATGCTGGCGCGCGGTCGCTGGCGAGCGGGGCTGCTCCCGCCGTTGACTGTGATCGTAGCGATGACCGTGTTCATCGGGCTGCTCGCGGTCGATGGCGTCAACTCGACGCTGCTTGATCTCGGCTCGTGGCACGCCTACGAGCCGACCAACGTCGTTCGGGTCGTGACCGGACTGCTGACCGGCACGTCGCTGGCGATCTTCATCTGGATGCTCGTCGCGCAGGTCGGCTTCGCGCCTGCGGCTCGTCTCCGGCGCGCTCCCATGACGGGCTTGCTTGACCTGGGGACGCTGCTGGCGGCGCAGGTCGCGTTTGGACTGGTTGTCTATCTGCGGCCGGAATGGTTGCGTGTGCTGCTGACGATGCTGCTGCTCGGTGCGGCGTTGTTTGCGGTAACGGGGTTGACGCTGGGATTCGTCATCCTGCTCTCCCGCTCCGAAAATATCGCGCACCGCACGCGCGACCTGGCCGCGCACGCGACCGTGGCGTTGGGGATCGCGTTGCTGGTGATCGGGATTGCTGGCGGAGGACGCTTCGCCCTGGAGGCGTGGCTCGACATCGACCCGAATGCACAGATTGGAATCGAGGAATGACATCGTGAGTGGGAGCGGTTTCGACTCGGGCAGCAAGTCGTATGGGAACGGGGCTGGCGACACAAGCTGGCCCGAGACGCCCGATCTGCTCGTCTATCGGCTCGACCTCGTATTGGAGGTGTTCAACCACATCCAGACCGGAGCGATGGTCGATCTGCTCGATTCACTGCTGGAGTGCGTCGATTGGCGCGAGATGTTCGGCAGCGACGCGAGTGGTTTTCTGCGGCGCGAACAGATCGACGAGCTGAAGCGTTACTACGCGGCCAAGTTCGCCGGTGTTGAACCGTATTATCTCGCTGAGCAGCTCTCGACCGAGTTAATGACCGCGCTCATGGCCAGCGGCGAGCAGGAGTTCTCTCCAGAGCTGAAACGCCTGGGCATGGAACAACCTGAGCTGTGGCAGGAGATTCGCACCTTCTTCAGCCGGAAGGAGATCGCGACGGTTCGGCTGATGCTTGCCCAACGAACCAATGCTGGATAAGCCGCAGGCGATCCCAGCGCGGCGACGGCTGGTTCGGCAGCGACTTCGTTCGCCGTTGCGCTGGCTTTCAGCGATCATGGGTGGTCTGATGATTGTCGGACTGGCTGGCATCGTTCAACAGCCATTGCTGATCGTTGCCTCGCCGCTGCTGGTCGGGCTCTTTCTGCTCGCACCGCCGGTTGGCATCTACCGACACGACGAGATTCCGAAAGAACTCACGCACGTCCACCTGGGGGCCGTCCCGATTGAGAACGTGGGTGGCGCGTCGGCGGCCTTTCGCATCGTGTTGGTAAACGATGGGGCTGTGGTGGCTGAAAACTTCCGAATCCGGCTGCTGGTGCCGGTTAGTATTGTCCCAGCAGCGGCATCTGACCGGTTGCTCGGACAACTGCACGTCGGATCGCTCGGGACACACTGGTTTACCGAGACGGCGTATTCCGCTACCGCGATCACGTTTCGAGCAGGCAGGGCCGAAGACGCCGGGTCCGTGGTTTGTGAGCCTCGCACGCGGACCGACCTGCTCGACCTGTTGCTACCTGCGCAGCGGGCCCCGTTCAACCTGCGGCTCGACTATCAGGTCAACGGAGGGAACGTCTCCGCGACGTTGGCTCAAGTCGCGTTGGGCTCAACATAATCTGCGGGACGCAAACGAGACGTGGCAGATGCCACGTCTCGTTCTTGGTTCGGGCTACTTCCAGAGGGCTATCGTGCGGTTGGTACGACATCCTTGCGACGGCGCTTGTGCTCGGCCTTGCGGATCTTTGCGCGTCGCTGTTCGCTCTTGGAGACGAAGCGGCGCTTGCTGCGATATTCACGCAGCTTGCCAGACTTCTGCATTTCCTTCGTAAACCTCTTGAGGAGGCTATCGAAGCTCTCGCTCTCGCGAAGTTCGACCTTCATGCATTCACCCCCTTTCCGCCCGGATTTATACACAGACACGCGTCATGATGCTGGACCCCGTTGATCCGGAGCGCGGAGCATGGTGCATGACGAATTTTGAGACGACGACCGCCCCAGATGTCTGAAGTGTATCGCACTCTGAACCGGGCCGGGACCAGCGCTGGTATTCGGCGGCTATACTCGGAGCGGTAATCAGGAGGAAGGGGTGCGGGAGTCGTGGCGGATCGAGTCGGCGTCATCTATTGTGGGTCGTGCGGAGGGTTGAACCCGCGCACGAACCACTATTGTTCTTCCTGTGGTCATCAGCTTGTGGATGCCTATCACGCGTCCGAGGGATTGCGCGTCTACGCGACACCTGATCCCAGCTCACCACTCGTTGAAATTCTCGACGCTGGCTCGGACCTGACAGTTGTATCAACCGACGAACAGCTTCCCGCTGACTTCGCGAAGGTGACGCTGGAGGACGGTCGTCTCGGCTATGTGCATCTTCGTGAAGTCGACTCGGCGGTTGAGGCGGGTGCGGACGGTGAGCGGCGAGAGCCTGTCGGATGCGTTTCTTCAACAGCGCTTCTGGCTATCATGGCGCTGCTGGTTGTGTCTGTTGCGCTGATATTCCTGACGGCATCGCGGTCGGGTGATGCGAATGCCAGTCTGATTGCGGTACTGGGCTGCGCGCTGGTTGTACCGTTTCTGTTCGTCGTCGTCGGGTTCTACTTCTACGTCCGTAAGCGTGAGGATGAACTGCTCGATGAACGCGACGAGGCCGCTGGCGCAACTGCGGACGACCGCCTGCCTGGCGAAGCGAGCGACTGATGGATGTCGAGGCCACGGTCGAGGGGATGCGAGCTTACCTGATTCACTCTGAGGAGTACCGTGTCGTCTACTTCAGCCACGACGACGATCGCGACACGATCCTCAACGCCCAGCTCAGTGCGGACGCGGTCCCGACCAACCTGCGTGTTGGCGACCATATCGTTGTCCACTATCTGTTGAATATGGTCGTCGGGATTCGCCGAAGGTAGCTATACGGCGAGCCGAATCGGACACATCGGAACACCGCACCCGAGATCAGATGCGATGTTTCCTGTCCTGTGGGAATTAGACTTTTGGAATGACCCGCAGGAGCGACGTGAGTGATTCGCTCAGGCGCAGACGATCTTCGCCACTCAGCCGGGCGATGGCCAGCGTCGCGCGGTCGTCATGGCCTGGCATAAGTTGTTCGACCAGTTCGCGACCCGACTGCGTTAGATTATTCAGCACGACGCGGCGGTCGCGCGAATCGCTCATGCGGTAGGTAATGCGTTGTCGGACGAGGCGATCCAGTATGCCAGTCACCGTGGGCGTGGATACGTTAAGGCGGCGCGCGAGATCGGAAACACGCGTTGGGCCCTCCTGGAACAGTATGGTCATGATGCGTAGTTGCTGCATCGTGACCTGCGCGTCAGACCAGGCCGCCGAAATCTCCTCGGCGGACGGTTGCAGGCGCTGCACCGTCTCGCGTAGCAGATCTGCAAGGTCGTCAATTGCGATCGGCACGGACGTGCTGACGCGGGATCTTTCGTAGTCTGATCGCTCAGAGCTCACTGCGACCGCCATGCACTGTGCCCTTTCAATCGAGCCACAATCCGTTGATGCCGTCGTCAGCGATACTGCTGATCCCCTGCAATCAGTCGGGCCAACCGGGAACGGAATCCCCCGCGTAGCACGCGAGTTGGCCCACGTCCCTGGCCTTCCGGCGTACGTGCCGGCGGCTCTTTCGTCTGTCTCCAGTGTAGGGGTGACTATTGGTCGCTGCCATGTTCCAATGGTCCCGAAAGCGATGGGAATGTGGTACGCCCGACGCGATGACGTTCTTGGCAAGGTACCATGACTCTGGTACGGTTATGTGTTGGCCGGTCCGCGACACGGAGTCGGCATTGGCGCGTCGAGATTTCGGCGTGTCACCATTTTTTGTGACAATTAGTCGTGTCACGTGTCATGAGATCCAGGAAGGCCACAGTAGACAATGGCACAACATCGATCGATCCAGGCGACTCCACGGACAATCTTCGGCAAGAACACGAAGAAGCTGCGCCGTGCAGGTGAAGTACCGGGTGTCGTGTACGGTCCGGTCATCTCCGATCCGATCAGCGTCACCGTTAATATGCGTGAGCTCGACCGCATGTATACGAACTACGGCTCGACCATGCTCATTGACGTGAAGCTTGACGGACAGAGCTACACGACCTATATGCGTACGATGCAGATCGACCGGCTCAAGCGACAGCCGATTCACATTGAATTCTTCGCTCCGAACATGCGCGTCGTCATGAACGTGAAGGTACCGGTCATTCTCGTTGGCGAACCGGCCAACGAAGATGGTGTCATCACCATGGGCGATGGCACGATCGAAGTCCGCGGGCTTCCCGATGCGCTACCTGCCGCGATTGAAGTCGATGTCTCGATTCTGGCCGAGATCGACCAGGCCATTCACGTGCGCGATCTGACCATGCAGGACGGCGTCGAAGTCGTTGGCGACCTTGACGAGATGGTTGTCAAGCTGAGCGCACCGACCCTGCCGGAGCTCGACGAGACGCTCGACGAGTTGGAGGCTTCGGATGCCGAGGGCGAACTGGAGAACGCTGCTGAGGCGGGTGGCACGGATGCCGCGGGAAATCCTGACGACAGTTCAGGTTCGTAACTTCCAGCGTCAGACGTACTACCGTTGAGTACTGATATGGGGCCGACAACCGTCGGCCCCATTCGCGTTCCCAACAATCAGCGTTTCGCTCGACCGAACCATGTCCCAACGTCAGGCTTCGCGAATTTGCGACGGGTTTGCGATCCGAGACGAGACGCGAGTTCGGTCAGGGCTTGATCCTTCGCTCCAACCGTTGCTTCAAGTCGGCGCGCGTACTCAGCAGTCTCCGTGTAGAGGCGTTCGAGGCCGCGCAGATAGGTGGTGCCTGGATCGCTGGCGCGATCGTCAAGCATCCATGGCTCACGACAATAGGCAAGCAGTGGCGCGGCAACCTTTTCCCATGTGAACCGCGTTGCGACGCTCGATAGATTTGCTCGCATTTGACGCGAACGACTCGAATCCAACACTCGTTCCAGTGCGTCCGCGACCGCGCCTACATCGCCGGGTGGCACTGTTGCGCCAACTCCCTCTGAATCGACGAGTTCTGCCAGTACATCGCCGTCGGTTACGACCGCTGGAACCGCACACCAGAGGTTATCCAGCATGCGCGTGCGAAACGCGATGCGGGCTTCGAGTGTCGCGACGTGGAGTGAAATTGTCGCGTCGGCTTCCAGCAGCCAGTTCTGGCGCTCGTCGAACGGCACCCAGTCGTTGAAGAAGACGTTGCGGTCGAGCAGGTTCAATTCGTCGGCCAACTGTCGCGCAGCACCGATAACAGACATCTCAGCGACCTGCGCTCCGGGGCTGCGCGTACCCATGAAGACGAGTCGGATCGACGGGAATTGCGAAGCAAGCAATCCAACCGCTCGAATCGCAGTCAGTGGATCAAGCCAGTTCCACATCCCGCCGTTCCAGAGAATCAGCGGATCGTCTGGGCCGATCGCGGTGAACGTTTCGCGTGGACCCGGTCCGGTTTTATGGGGACATCCTTTCGGCAACCCAAAGCCGACGATGTCGATGAGTGTTCGCATCGCAGAATCTGCCTGCGCGTGCGCGAGCGACAGCCGACCGCTGGAAGCCAATGCACCAAGCCAGAAATCGCGCTGACGGTCCGACGCGCACAGGAAGAAGTCCCCGAGCTGGAGTAAACGATTGAGGATCGTGACATCGTCCTTGCGGTCCGACTCACCGCGCTCAGGGTCGATGCGCGCATACTCCAGCTTTTCGAGGATCCAGGGAGCGTAGAGATCGATAACAAGATGGCGTGACGAAAGGACGGCGTCATCCGTATGTAAAAACGGGATATGCTGCGCGACGATGATCTCGTGTCGCTCGATGAGTTCCGCAAGTCGTCGACCTTGGGCGGCGTCACCATCGTCACCACCATATGACACAACGGTGACGCCGAGTGGAGCATCAAGCGTGACAGTGTTAGGAGTCGCGAGTGTGACTGGTTGTTTTGCGCCGATGACGCGGGCCAGGTTCCAATAGCGGATACCGGAACCGGCCATGCGCTCTCCGATCGTATCGGACGCAATCAACAGGACGGTTGGATGATTCTGCTCCATATTGCGCGTTGCTCCACTCAGAATGTCATTAGTGCCATCTACTATTGGGAAGCCTTGATAACCGTCACGCAGAAGAAGGGATGAACACACTCGCATGCATCCGGGTTGGACCGCAGTCATTGTCAACTATAACGGCACGGGCTATCTCGAAGCGTGTCTTTACGCGCTTTCCCGCACGCGAGTGCGACCGCACGACGTCATCGTCGTCGATAATGCATCGACAGACGATTCGTTGCAGGAACTGCACGGCTTTCCACGTGTCAATGTTTTGCCACAACCGAATAATCTTGGGTTTGCGGGTGGTGCCAACGTTGGGCTGGCCGCAGTCGAGACTGAATTCGCGATGTTGCTCAATCCCGATGTCGAGGTTGCGGGCGACTTCGGAGACGCGCTGCTCTCATCGTTCGCGAGTGATCCACGCATCGGTGCGCTCGGCGCACTGCTCCACTACCCTGATGGAAAGACGATTCAGCACGCGGGCGGCGCGATCGATCGTCCGCTGATGACGACCCGGCATCTCGGCTACGGATCAACCGACATCGATGCGTTCTCGACGCCAGCGGCGGTGCAGTTTGTGACTGGCGGCGCAATGGGGCTGCGCCTGGAAGCGTTTCGGGCTGTTGGCGGGTTCGACGAGCAGTTCTCGCCGGTGTACTACGAAGATGTCGATCTATGCCTTCGACTTCGTGACGCTGGCTGGTCAGTGCGTGTCGACCCGCGACTGCGCGCGCTGCATCATGAGGGGGTGACGCTCCAGCAAAGTCAGTCCTACTTTCGGCATCTCCATCGTAATCGTCTGCGCTTCGCGGTGAAACATCTTTCGGGCGACGAATGGCGCGACGAATTCGTCCCAGCTGAGTATGCTCGGCTCCGCCACGAGTTGTGGACGCTAGACGGCGACGACTGGGCCGAGCGATCCGGTGCGAGTGCGCTTGAAGCAGTAATGCGTGGACCCACGGCCCCAACGCAATGGCACACCGCACCCGTGTTTCCAGGTCCGCCGCCGAACGTGTTGGCGTCGCATCTAAATTCATTGCGCGATTTGTGGGACATACGCGCCGAGCCACGTCGATCGCGCTTCCACTGGGTCGCTCGGATTCAGAATTGGGTCAATGCAGGCGGACAACAGTCGATCGTCACCGAGGCGTTTGTCAACCAACGAGCGTTCAACGCTGCTGTCGTCCGAGCGTTGGAAGTTCAGGACCAACACAACCGCGAGCAAACGGCGTCGTTGTTTCTCATTGCGCTCGACGCTATCGGGAGGCTACGTCAGATCGAGTCCGAAACAGCCGATTCGCAAGCTGGGTGATGCCTGGCGGGCGGACATCTCCGTACAGATATACGCGCCTGGCCCAGATGCAAGCCGGGATGAATGGTACCAGCACGACGATGGGCAGCAGGATGAACCAGAGGAAGTCGTCACGGAGCAACTGCGCCATGCCGTAGATGACGAGCGCCAGCCCGACGACGACGACGACTGCTGACACGAGCGCGCGGGACGCGTGGAGTCGCAGAAACGCGTCCCGCCGCATATCGGTCACGAGAATCAGAAACGGGATCAGTGGGGTGAACAGGTAGGCGAGCGCTGCAACCAGGCGCTTCTGTCGCTCCTCATCCGTGGTTCGCTTATCCATGGGGATTCGTCATCATGGCTGCAGGCGCTATGGCGGGAGGCAGATCGCGTAGTCGCGCCATTGAATACGCGTCAACGTACTTCCCATCGCGATAGGCGTAGGCGCGATGTGTTCCCTCGATACTGAACCTGAACTTTTCGTAGAGGTGAATGGCAGCAGCGTTGTCGCAATACACTTCAAGCTCGACGCGACGGAGGTTGTACCAGTTATCCGCCAGATCCAGTATCGCGATCAACAACGCCGTCCCGACGCCACGTCTCTGAAAGTGCTCGTCAACACCCATGCCAAATGAGCCAACATGGGCACGTCGGCGACCAAATATCTGAAGCCCTGCGTGCCCGACCACCCGACCGTTGATCTCTGCGACGAGCGGACGATGCGTGTCTGACGCGGTCCAGCGTATGTGCCGTTCCGCTGCCGTCATGTACGGAACCTGAAGCGTGCCTAACGCGACGGAGCGTTGGTTGAAAATCGTCGCGATCGTCGACGAGTCGCTCTCTTCATAGGCACGCACGCCGACAATGTCACGTTCAGTCACGGAAATTTCCCATCGGAATCGCTCGCGGCCCTTGATGTAACGATTGTGGCGCCAGCAAGCAACAGAAACACGAGGCCGAAGCCCATCCGTTGCAGCGCGTCAATTGCTCGGTCGCCGCTGATCGTGATGACCGCGAAGAAGAGCCCGAACAGCCCGAAAAGTAAAAGAATAACGGCGATTGCCGCGAACGGAATTGCTCCGACCGCGCCAAACAGGTCTGGTCGCACGTCATGGCGACGTGCTCTGGCCGCGTTACCGTATTCGTTCGCATAGCGGTATGAGACGAAGATTCCGAACGCGATCAATACAAGCAGGGTGATGAAGCTGACCACCAGCACGGGTATCGGCAGCAGCCTATCGAGGACGCGCGCGAGCAGCGAGACCAGCGTGACGACAACCAGCGCCACGACGATCCCAATCGTGTTGATGGCGGCCAATCGAGCGCCATCGGTTACCGCCCCGCCATGCGGCGTCAGCAATGATTTGATGCGGTCAGGAGCTGACGCTGGACCGCCCGTAAATTCCCTGCTCACGCTCATTTGCCGTTCACTGTATATCCCCGCTAAACGCGGCTTCATGGGATGCGTTCGATATCGTGGTTGCTATACTGACTCTCGACGGTACGAAACACGGGTTATGGAAGATCGAGACGTGGAAAGTGAGCGTGAACATGAATCGCAATAGCCTCCTGATTGTCGTCGCACTCGTTGTTCTCGGCGCGATCCTCGCGATGCTCTATCGCTCGGCTAGCAACGACGAGCTTCCCGACGACGAATGGCTCGATTTCGAACATCCGTAGTCTTTACGGACGCAGCATCACGACCTGTATTATGGCATCAACCCCGATCGTGAATCAGTGGTGTTCATGGCGTGGCCATCTCCTGAATGACCGCATCGACCGTTGCGTCAAACGCGATGACGCGTGCGCCTGACGGGTCATCCGAGCGACGCTTGAGTTCGACGCCGCCCGATTTGATCGAGCGAGCGCTGACCGTCAGGCGCAACGGAATACCGACTAGATCCGCGTCGGCGAACTTGATGCCGGGTGATTCGTCGCGATCGTCGAACAGCACATCGACGTTGCCCTGGCGAAGGGCGTCGTAGAGATCGTTCGCGGCAGCACGCACATCTGTATCAACGCCCAGCACGACGAGATGGACCGCGAATGGCGCGATGCTGGCTGGCCAACGCAGTCCACGGTCGTCATGGTGCGCTTCAACGATCGCGGCGAGCATCCGTGAGACGCCGAATCCGTACGATCCCATGACAATCGGGTGCGATTCGCCATGTTCGTCGAGATAGTTCGCGCCCAACGGCGCTGAGTACTTCGTCCCGAGCTTGAAGATGTTGCCAACCTCGATCCCACGTCGCTCCTCTAATTGCGCTCCGCAGACCGGGCATGGTGCACCAGCCTCTACCAGGGCTACATCGGCCAGATGAGTTGCCGTGTAGTCGCGTCCGAAGTTGACGTTTCGAAGATGGAACCCAGCGCGATTCGCGCCAGCCACAAGGTTCGGACCACTCGCTGATTCGTCGGCCACGATCGTAACGCCACCCAAGCCGACCGGCGACGCGTATCCCGGCACCGCTCCAGAGGCACGGATCATCGCCTCGGGAGCGGGTTGCAGGGTGCGCGCACCCAGCAAGGTAGCGAGCTTGACTTCGTTGACCTTCAAGTCGCCGCGAATAACGACGAACACGAACTGCCCGTCGGCGTCGTAGAAGACAGCTTTCGCCGTGCGATCTGTACCAACGCCGAGATAGGCTGCAACCGCGTCAATTGTGCTTGCATCGGGGGTTTCAACTTCCTTCATCGGCGCGGGTAGCTCAGCTGATGCCTCAAAGCGGGTTGTCGCGACCTCGCGATTCGCTGAATAGTCGCCATTCGGGCAGACGAGCAGCGTGTCCTCGCCCGCGTCGGCTTCCAGCATGTATTCATGGGAGCCGCTGCCACCCATGATCCCGGAAGCCGCCTCGACTGTCACGACGGTGACGCCACAACGTTCGAAGGCCCGCAGATATGCGGCGTGGCAGTCGTCGTAAAAGCGTTGGAGGTCCGCTTCGTCGGTGTGGAACGAGTAGGCGTCCTTCATCAAAAACTCTCGACCGCGCAATAAACCAGCTCGCGGGCGTGGCTCGTCGCGAAATTTTGTCTGAATCTGAAAGAACTGAACTGGGAGCTGCCGGTACGAACGTACCTCGCGTCGCACGAGGTCGGTCGCGATCTCTTCGTGGGTCATCGCCAGCACCATCTGCCGACCGGCGCGGTCCTCAAGGCGAACCAGTTCGTCGCCGATGTCGTTGTAGCGACCAGACTCCTGCCAGAGGTCGGCTGGATGGACCACCGGCATCGACAGCTCATGGCAGTCGATTGCTTCCATCTCCTCACGGATGATTCCTTCGATCTTCGAGATTGAGCGCCAGGCCAGTGGCAGATAGGAGTGGATGCCAGCGCCGAGCTGCCGCACGAATCCGGCCCGGACGAGCAATCCTGCACTGGCAGTCTCGGTCCCGGCTGGTGCGTCGCGCAGCGTTTTCCCGAACAGGTGGCTATATCGCATTGATCAGGTTCCTTTCATCCATGGGCGCAACTGTAGCAGAGCGCCGCGCGTCTGACGGCGCGACGGCTCGTGGTGTCGCGGCCCTCTGCCGCAGCTGCGCGTCGTACTACGGAGTGAGTCGGTTGATGTCGCGCGGAAACGGCTTCACTTCTCGGATGTTCGATGCGCCGACAAGCTGCGTGACGAAGCGTTCCAGGCCGATCGCACACCCGCCCTCGGCAGGCATCCCGAAGCGGAACGCGTCCAGGTAGCCTCCGAAGGGCGTCGGGTCGATGCCGCGTTCAGTCATGATAGCTGTGAGGTGGTCGAGACGATGTTCGCGCTGACCGCCGGTAATGAGTTCCAAGCCGCGAAACAATAGGTCGAACGAGTTCGATACCGCGTGGTCCGCGTCACTCGGCATCGTGTAGAACGGGCGTTTCGCGGTCGGATAGCCCTCGACGAAGAGGAAGTCACTTCCGTGCTGGCGTAGCGCCCATTCGCCGAGCCAGCGCTCGTGTTGAGGCGCGAGGTCAGGCTCGTGCCGGCAGTCTTCCCCGTATTCGCGCAGGATGATCTCCTGTGCCTCGCGGAATGTGACGATCGGAAGCGTGTCAATAGCTGGAATGACCGCATTGAGGAGCTTAAGGTCTTCGGCGTTTCTGCTGCCGAGCGCCTCGAACATCTCTCGAAGCACCCCCTCGATCAGCGTCATCACGTCGCGGTGATCCTGAATGAAACCGAACTCCAGGTCGAGCGAAATGTATTCGTTGAGGTGGCGACTCGTGGCATGCGGTTCCGCCCGAAACACCGGACCAACCTCGTAGACACGTTCGTGTACACCGACCATGATCTGTTTATAAAGCTGTGGCGACTGAGCGAGGAACGCGGGCTGGTCGAAGTAGGACACTGGAAAGACGTTCGCTCCACCTTCCGTCGCTGACCCGACAATCTTCGGGGTGAAGATCTCAATGAATCCACGTCGGTCCATGGCCGCCCGAAACTCGCTCGCTACTGACGCCATGACGCGCGACACGGCCTGCTTGTTCGCATGGCGCAGCGCAAGTGGTGCGCGGTCGAGCCAGAAATCAAGCCCGGACTTGAGCGTTGGTCGGTTGATTTCGAACGGCAGCGGTTCCGTGACGGGCGTCAATACGTTGATAGTATCGACGTGGAGTTCCGCTCCGCCGCGCGCGCGATCGTCCTGGACAGACACGCCGGTGACTTGCAGCACCGACTCGACCTGCAATCCAGCCAGAACCTTCAACAACCCGGGATCGTCAAGAACTGCCTGCGCGGTGCCGGAGCGATCGCGCAGGATGAGGAACGTGACACCGCCGAGCGTGCGACGATGCAGTAGCCAGCCGAAGAGGCTGACTCGGTTACCAACATTCGCTGTCAGGTCGACGGCCAACGTTCGAGTTGCGATCTCGTGATCGCGGGGCTGAATCACACCAACCATGCGGCACCTCCAAACCTTGCCGCCGACCGGGCGCGAGGTCGTTGCACGTATCAATGCCTCGCCAGTGCGCTTCCGGACGGCAAGCAAACACAAGCGCCCCCGTCGAAAGGACGAGGGCGCGGTTCGTGGTGCCACCTTTCTTCGCGTCTGACTCGCGCCAGAACGCCTTTTCGAGCCGCACCGTAGGCACGGTTCACGGCTCGAGCCCGTTAACGGGGGCCGGGCGGACAACGTTGCTGCGCGTCGCTGATACGTCACCCTGTCGGCTCAGGAGTGTCTTCGCCGCCTGCCGCTGCCGTCGCCTCCCACCGTGCGCGACTCGCTGTGGCTGGCTCGACGGGTACTCGTCTCCATCATCGCCTTTTTGTCTTCAATTGTTGATCAGACCGTAGCCGAACGGCATGCAAATGTCAAACCCCGGGTATGCCAAAACGCGGTGGCACAAGGGCCACCGCGTTCTGCTACTGCCGGTGAATTTAGGAGTCGTTCGGCATGCCAGGGCCACGCACCCATTTCAGTTCTGTGACGCGGGGACCTTTTGGCTTCGTGAGTTCCGCCTCGTCGTCCGGCTTTGGCTCGTGAACGACGGGGTGGAGTCCGGTCCAGCGCCGGTGCTTGCGCTCGATCCCACGCTCGCCCATCGCGCGCACGAGCTGGTCGTCAGCAATAGCTCGAAACGTCGCATCGCGGATCACGTCAAGCGCCGTGAAGGCGAGACATTCACCGATCCGCATTGACGCTTCATATGCTTCTGGCGTGTTCGCGGCGCTCGCGAAGTTGGCGGTGCCGAAGGCCGCGTCACTCTCGGTGATCGGGTAGTGTGCGACGTAGGTTGGGCTGAAGTACGAGACATTTCCCCATGCGGTCGGTCCACCGACCTTGCCTTTGACGATCTTGTTCATCTTTGGACCGAGGTTATCCGAGAATGTCTTGACGCGTCGAGCCAGAATGCGATTGACGACCAACTCGTCGTAGACGTTCGATGGAGTCAGACTTGCTATCAGCTCCAGCGGTCCGCCGATGTCATTGGCTGCCAACTGCATCTCAACCGCGATCTCGGTGAGGCGGCGGCGGGACATTGCTTCGATGACGCCGGTCACGGATACATTGTCGGATGTAAGTGTCAGAGACTCGTGCTCGGCAAGCCCGTCGATCAGCGGGTCGAGAGCGGCAACCAGCCTTGTGACAGCGTCCGAAACGGTCGCCGCAGTGACACTGCCGGAGAGCGCGATCGTCACCGTGAGTGAACCGCGCGTGTCTCCAGTGTTGGAGATGGTGTAGCAAAAGCCTTCACCAGTTGGCGCTGGCTGCGCACCCAGGACGACATCCAACTCTTCGAACAGCCCTGCGTTCGATAATGAAAGCATATCGGTGCCAGAGCAGCCGTAGACTGTCACAACCGCGTGCTCGTGTCCCAGGGCAGCCCCAACACCAGTAGCAGCCGCCAGGATCGCCGCCACGCCTTGATTGTGCCCATTGATGTGTCGGAGATCGGAATCGGCATCGAGCTCCATCAACAAGCCGATGTGCGCGTGCCGAGCACCCTTCCGCATCGCTGAGCGATCGAGATGTTCTCTGCGAGCCCTGAAGGCGGTTGGTAGGCCGGCGATGCCTCGTTCGATTGTAAAACCTTGCAGCTCGAGCCACGAAGTAATCCGCTCGACCGTGAGCTTCTCGTCTCCAGCTGGCTCGGAATTGGCATGCAATGCCTGGCCGATCTCTATGATTTCGTGGCGAGATGTTCCAATTGCGTCGAATACGGCTTGACGTGCCGCGTCTTTGGCCGACATTGTTCCCATCCTCCCTGTACATTCTCAGGGATGCATTGTACGCAACTGGGTACAGACGTGATAGCCGCTGATAGATATGTCTACCAGCAGCCGTCATATCGCAATGCTGAAAATGGTAACTGTTCACAAGTAGGGGATCCCGACGGTAAAACGTCACACCGTAGTGAAGAGATTGGCTCTCTGAAGCCAATCTGCTTGAACGCCCGTCAAGTTCGTCCCCTCAAGTGTGAACAGTTACTGAAAATGAGCTAGCCGGCGATGAGACGGATTCGTGCGCCGCCAGTATCTCGAATGTTGAAGTCAGCAGTGTCGGGACCCAGCAGACACAGCTCGTACGGACTGTCTCCACGCTGCTGAACATAGTCCTGCAGGTCGCCGGGGCCAGTCGGCGCGGCGAGGTCGATGCGCTGTGCGCCTACGAGGAAATAGACCCCCTCGGCATTCTCGACATTCGGCAGATGCTCTCCGGATGGAGATTCACGGTTCAACAGTGCGGCGTATCGCTGTGAAGCCGCCTCGACATCACGCACCCCGACGACCAGTGATCTGATACCTCGCACGCCATTCTCATGCTCGGCGGAGTCGGCAGGAACACGTAGGCCACGGTCAGTCACATCCTCGATCATGAATGGCAGCGTGCCGGTGTTTTCGCCCTGCACGATCGCGCTGCGCCATTCGAGCTGCTGGCCGTCCGTCCTCGTGCGCGAGCCAGGTGCTACGCCGTTCGTTGTTATCCCTCGCGCATCGGCATCAGCGATCAGTGCATCGAGCCCTGGAGCGGCGAGCGCGAAGTCGATGATGCCCCCGCCCGTCTCAAGCCGCTTGAACCAGCGGTGAGACTCACCGCTGTTCTCGTCTGGCTGCTCGTAAAACGCAATGAGTTCGAGATAGGAACCATCCTTGAACGTGATCAGTGCATTGTGCGTGAATCGCGCGTGCTTTCCACCAGGCGTGACCGTAAACCCAAGCTTTCGGTACTGCTTGACCGCCTGATCGAGGTCTTCCGCTAAGATGACGACATGATCAATTCCGGTTGGCATCTGAATCTGTTCCCTTTCGCTTGGCGAACGCTCTGTCTACGATATCCGCCTGAATCCACCGAGACATCAACAACTGGATGGCATCATATCCGCTAATCGGCCCCTGTCGCCCGCGCCGCGCGCTTCATCTCAAATCCACGGCACGAATGATGCCGCGTACGGCGCGCGGGTAGCGATTCGTATTCGTTAGCCTTGTCATGATGGGAATACGCATGCAGCGTTTTCAGAGTGGACTACTGTCCAATCGCGTTAAGAAACGATGGGGATGGAGAGGCGGTGGCGTTTTCGCCGCAAGCACGTTCATCGTGCTGCTCGCTTGCAGCGGTCCAGACAGCGGCGATGACATTGACCCAACGACGATCTCATCACCGACGACAGAGGCGGCGGGTTCGACGGCGACGACTGAGCCATTGCCAACCGTTACCGTAGCGTCAACGGACGTGCCGACGCAAGCGGCATCGCCAACGGCTGAGGCGACACTAACGTTGGCAGCAAGCCCGACGACCGCCGCGTCGCCAACGACTGCCGCTTCTCCGACACGGGACACGACTGATCTGACAACCGAACTTCCCACGCTCGCCGAGCTTTCTGCCGATGGGTACACCATCGCCGAAGACGGCACGCGCACCGGGCAGGATCTGGCGAACGCGTACAGCGATCCAGCGGCGCATCTAGATCGGCTCAACGAGTGGGGATTCAGACGCCATGCCTACCGCGCCTTCTCTGGTCCGTCCGGTTCGGCGGATCTGCCGTACCAGGTTCTGACCACGGTAAACGAGTATGGCAGTCCCGAGCAGGCCGAGGACGCGCTCCAATGGTTACGGCGCCTCGGCACAACGACCGGTGCAACCGAAGTTGGTCCCCCACGCATTGGCGACAGCGCTGTGTCGCTAACGATTCAGACGGCAGACGATGAACCGACAGCGTCGATCTATGTCCGTCGCGCGGAGATGGTCTACGTCTACTTTGCGCAGGGAGGAGACCCGCTCAGTTTAGTGGAGAAGGTCGCTGAAGCCGTGTTCGACCGCGATATGCGCTAAGCCGCGACCGCATTGATCTCGCGTCCTGCTCACCTCGTCGCGCGACCAATTGGTTTGCAACCGCTCAACAGTGTATATTGTGACAGTATTCACAATGTTGCCACGCCGCGTCAGGCTGGCGCGGCAGAAGGAGTTGGGGTCACGAAATGGTAGACATCGAACGGTCGCCGTTGGGGAAAGCAAAAATGCTTCCGGAAGCTCGTGTGATCAAGACATCCGGCCTGTTGGCAGAATATACAACTGGCAAAACCGTTGCGGGCGAGTGGTTCGCCCTTGGTTCCGTCAGCACCGAGATGCCACTCGTCGATCGCCAGCCAGCCTGGCTGATTGTCGGGACTGGTCAATCCGCCGAAGATGCGATCAGCCGTCTTCTGACACAGCTCGAGCTTGAGGCACAACGCTTCTTTCGCTGATGCGTTTCTGCGAACGACGTTTATCGTTACATTGCACTCGATCGCGATCCGCGTACACTGACATGTATGCGGATTTGCTTTGGACTGATCCGAGCATTGGGTCTGTGATGAGGCAGCGTTAGTGGCAGGAGCAGCCGAATGGCAACCGTTGGCGGTTATACGATTGATGCGTTCCTGGACGATGCGAAACTGGTTATCGAACAGGCGAACGGCAACCGAGAGGTTGTCGTCACTGAGCTAGCGCCGCTGGTCGAGCGGGTTCTATGGGACGACGGGCTGTTCGAGGAGCGGTATCGAGCCGAGCCGGAGAACGGTCGACCCCGATACATGTACCACAGTGCGCCGGACGGATCGTTGCAGGTCTATGTCGTTGAGTTCGCTCCCGGCATGCCGACGCCGGTTCACGATCATGTCACCTGGGGTCTGATCGGTATTGCCGGCGGGGAGCAGCGCACGACGCGCTACGAGCGAATCGATGACGGAAGCGATTCGACGAAGGCTGACCTGCGGCTGACCGAGGAAAGCATCCTGACCCGTGGAGCCGTCTATCCTCTGCTGCCTCCCAACGACATTCATCGTATCGAGACGGTCGGAGATACGCCGAGCTATTCGCTGCATGTCCTCGGCGTCGATCTTGGCCGACAGAAGCGCAACATCTTCGATGTCGAGACCGGTACGGTCACGGCAGTCGATGGGCGAGGCATGTAAGCCGGGAACGATTTGAAAGGATTGCACGCTCGCATGACTGATGTTGGACTCGTCTTCAGTTCGCGCTACCTGCAACACAACACGAATCCCTATCGATTGCCCATATCAGGCGATCCACTGCCGTTCGTCGAACAAGTCGATCATCCCTCGAATCCGCGCCTCGTCGAGCGGGCGATGAAGCTGATCGACATGACAGCAGGCGCGGAATGGCTGCATCGCATCGCTCCGTATTCAGCGCCGGTCGATGCGCTGGCCGCCTATCACACCCGCGAGTACATCGAACGCGTCCGGCAGCTGTGCCTTTCCGGGGGAGGCGAGACCGGACAGGGCGCGCCGGTCGGCAGGGATTCGTATGAGATCGCGTTGCTGGCGGCTGGAGGAGCGATGGCCGCTGTCGATGCGGTTATGGGGGACACGCTCAAGCGAGCCTTCGCGCTCGTGCGTCCGCCGGGACACCATGCGATGAGCGATAAGGGTATGGGTTTCTGCGTCTTCAACAACGTCGTTGTCGCTGCCCGCCACGCCCAGAATGCGTTCAGTCTTCCGAAAGTGCTGGTGCTCGACTGGGATGTACACAGTGGCAACGGCACGCAGGATGCCTTTTACGCCGATTCGTCCGCGTTGTTTATCTCAGTCCACCAGGACCGCCTCTATCCTGAGGAGTTCGGCTGGTTGGAGCAGAGCGGTGCAGGTGACGGCGTTAGTCACACGGTGAACATTCCGCTGCCTCCCGGCTGCGGAGACGCCGCGTACCTGGCAGTCATGGATGAGATCATCGCGCCGATCGCGCGTCAGTTTCAGCCCGACATGATCTTCGTGTCTGCTGGTCAGGACGCGTCGTCGGCTGACCCACTGGGACGCATGTGCGTCACCGCCGAGGGCTACCGCCGGATGACGCGCGTCATGATTGGCCTGGCAGACGACCTCTGTGACGGTCGGCTGGTCGTGGTGCAGGAGGGTGGGTACTCAGAAGTCTACGCGCCGTACTGCACACTCGCCATTGTCGAAGAGCTTGCCGGCGTCCATAGCAATGTTGAGGAGCCGGTCAATCCGGAGCGCGCCAGCCGCTGGCCGCAGTCACATACAGTTGGGCTGGACGCGCGGGCTGCAATTGACGCGGTCAAAGCGCACCATCACGAGTTCTGAAAATTCTAGAACATTCGTGATCGTGGTCTTGGCGTCGATGCCATCAGTATTTTGGGATCATACCCACTTGTGTTGGCGCACTAACGGTAGGTAACACAACCCCTGCGATCCGTTGATCTGCTTCATTACCAAGTGCTACGAGGTGCGGAGAGGAGTCCTCCGGAGTAATGGCGTCTTGTTTGGCATGCCGACGCGCCGAGGATATTCATTCCGCGTTGGCGAACGCTTGTCAATGACGATGACATTCGTTTCTTCGACAGGAGTCGTCTGAACGGGTCGCGCTGCGCCACCGAGCAGCCGAATCGCGTAGCTAGCCTCTTCAAATTCTTCGAGTGCAGCGCCGCCCTTTGGCAGGATGATCGTTCCGCCGACGCGCGCGAATGGCAGGGTGAGTTCGACCAGCGTCACCAGGCGAGCGACAGCGCGGGCGGTTACCACATTGAAGGTTTCGCGATAGCGAAGATCCTGGCCGAGTTCTTCGGCACGACCCTGAATCGCGGTGACATGGGAGAGTCCTAGTTCTGTTGCAGTTTCAGTCAGGAAGCGAACCTTCTTGCCGGTCGCATCAACGAGGGTGACGTGCACATCAGGCCGCGCGATGGCAAGGACCATTCCTGGAACTCCACCGCCGGTGCCAACATCGAGCAAGCGTTCGGCATCGACAGGAATAAAGGGGAGGAGCAGCAGCGAGTCCGCCAGGATGCGGACCTCAACCGCATCGGGATCGGTGATGCTGGTCAGATTAAAGCGCTTGTTCGCTTCAAGCAGCAACCTGCGATACGAAAGCAGGCGTTCGCCTGCCGTCGCGTCAATCGCGATCCCTACGCGTCCGATGATTTGACGCAGCGCCGGCAGATCGTTGCTTTCGCTGGCGATGGTGTCCTGCATGCGTGAGCTTAGCTGAGAGACGGTAGGGGCTGCCGCGTGACCACCGCTCGCGTGGCAACGACGAGGTCTTCGACGGTGAGCCCTGCCTGCTTGCGCAGCGATGATTGCGACGCATGATCAAGGAACCGGTCGGGAATACCGATAGTGGTGGCTGGCACGGTTACGCCTTCTCGTGCAAGCAGTTCCAGCACCGCGGAACCGAAGCCGCCAGCGATCACGTTCTCCTCTATCGTCACGAGTGCGCCGGTACGGCGCACCGACTCGAGAATCAGCGTTTCATCGAGCGGCTTGACGAAGCGCGCATTGATGATCTCGACCGATATACCTTCCTGAGACAGGATATCGGCAGCGTGCTCGGCGGTCAGCGCCATCGTGCCGATCGAGACGATCGTTACATCGCGGCCCGACCGCAACAGCTCACCGCGTCCGATCGGGAGTGCATGCGGTTTGGCGTCGATGGAGACGCCGGTGCCGTTGCCACGCGGATAGCGGATGGCAATCGGGCCAGTCTCATGCTCGACTGCGGTGAGTAGCATGTTCCGCAGTTCGGCTTCGTCTCTCGGCGCCATGACAACCATGTTTGGCAGACAGCGTAAGTAGGTGAGGTCGAAGATGCCGTGGTGCGTCCGACCGTCGTCGCCGACGAGTCCGGCGCGGTCCATCGCGAAAATGACCGGCAGATTCTGAATGCAGACATCGTGGATGATCTGGTCGTAGGCACGCTGAAGAAAAGTGGAGTAGATCGTTGCGACCGGGCGCATGCCCTGACATGCCATGCCCGCCGCGAACGTGGTGGCGTGTTGTTCGGCGATCCCGACGTCGAAAAAGCGCGTAGGATGCTCCTTGGCGAAAGGTAACAGACCCGTACCGTCCGGCATCGCTGCGGTTATGGCGACGATACGATCGTTATCGCGGGCCAGTTCAGCCAACGTGTCACCAAAGACGTCCTGATACTTGGGTGGCTGCGGGGCCGACGGACCAGAAGTGGCGGCCTTCGCGGCGTGATGCTTGAACGGGTCGTCCTCTGCCCATTGAAAGCCCTTGCCCTTGGCGGTAACGCAATGCACGAAGACTGGACCGCCGAGCTGCCTGGCCTGTTCGAATGCCTCGATCAGGGCGGGCAGGCTGTGCCCGTCGACCGGACCAACATACGTAAAGCCAAGCTCTTCCCAGATCATGGTGTGATAGACGAATTCTTTGAACGAGTCCTTCATGCGCTTGCCGAGTTCGACGAACAGCTCCCCCTTCGGGAATGACTGCATCATGCGCTCGAACTCTGATTTCGCTCGGTTGTAGCGCTCGTCGGTCCGCACACGCGAAAGATATTTGGAGACTGCTCCGACGTTTGGAGCGATGCTCATCTCGTTATCATTCAGGACGACGACAAATGGAATCTGAAGACTACCTGCGTTATTGAGCGCCTCGTAGGCCATACCACCAGTCAGTGCACCGTCACCGATAACAGCGACCGCGCGGCCTGGACTGTTCGTCAAATGATTGGCCATCGCCATTCCGAGCGCCGCCGATACGCTGGTGCTGGCGTGCCCAGCACCAAAGGCGTCGTGCTCGCTCTCCTCGCGCTGGAGAAAACCGGACAGCCCATGCTCCTGACGAATCGTGCTGAATTGGTCGTATCGTCCAGTGACGAGCTTGTGAGGATAGCCTTGATGGCCGACATCGAAGACTAGCTTGTCGATCGGCGAGTTGTAGACGTAATGCAACGCGAGTGTAATCTCGACGGACCCGAGGTTGGAAGCAAAGTGACCGCCGTTCCTGCTTGTGACAGCGTGGATCTCGTCGCGAATCTCCCGCGCCAGATTCTCCAACTCGGAGATCTTCAGGCACTTGATATCAGCTGGGCCAGTGATGCGTTCGAGATACATTGGATTCCTCCAGGGCACGGACCCAGATCCGATAATGATTTGGTCGAACCGATGCGCTCTGCACGGTAGCAGGACGACGAATGGTCCGCGCGGCTGCGATGGTACATCTCGACCAGTGTAGGAGCAAACGCGCTCGCTGCATGCAAGCTGAACTTGCCCGGCCATTGCCTCAGGAACTACAAGATACGCGCCACCACACTGGTTACAGATATGTGAACGTTTCAGACACACGATACCGGGCGGCGCTAACGCCGCCCGGCAACTGCCGATCGCTGATTATGCCAGTTTGCCCCAGTCGCGGTCCTGAAGCGATATACACTGGCGGAACGCTAGATTCCCAGCGCAAGTCCTTCGGAGCGTGGGTCAGACCCGCCTTGCAGAACGCCCGTCTCCGGATCACGGGCAATAAGGAACGCAGCGCCGCCCGCTCCATACGGCCCAACAACGCGCAGTGTGTGACCGCGTTCGCGGAGTCCATCGAGCACGTCTTCAGCCACGCGCGATTCGATGCGCACCTCGAACGGGTTGCCGAGGTTGATAGGGTCTGTGCCGGGGAACGACTGCCAGCGAGGTGCCTCGACCGCGGCCTGAACATCCATGTCATGGTCAATGAGGTTCGAGATCAGCTGCATGTTCCACTGTGGCTGCTGATCGCCGCCCGGAGTACCGCCGACCACGATCATTTCGCCGTCGCGAGCGATGGCGAAGCAGTTGAGCGTGTGCATCGTGCGCTTGCCGCCCTCGATGACGTTCGGATGACCTTCTTCAAGTGTGAAGCCGCGACCGACCCGATTGTTCAATAGAATCCCGGTGTCGCCCGCGACGACATGGCTCCCGAAGCCTGCCGAGAGGGAATGAATGAACGTCACCATGTTGCCGTCGGCGTCGGCAGTACACAGGTAGGTTGTATCGCCGTCGTGTTCCGCAATTGCACCGGGAGCGACATGCATGGACGCATCTCGTGAGTCGATACTGTCGAACCGCTCACGTGCGAACTCTTTTGAGAGTATCGTGGCAAGTGGGACCGGGCCGAATTTCGGATCGCGGGAGTATGCGTTGCGGTCCGCGAAGGCGCGCTTCTTGGCCTCGATCATCAGGTGCAATGCCTCGGCGCTGTTATGGCCCAGCGCTGCAATGTTGGCGTTCTCAATGATATTGAGAGCTTCAAGGACGATGTGCCCCTGTGTTGGTAAGGTCGTTTGGTAAATCGTGTGGCCACGGTAGGTCGTCGAGATCGGCTCATAGACATCACTCTCGTGGTCGGCAAAGTCCTCGGGAGTCATCTCTCCGCCAAGAGCCTGCATCTCAGCGGAGATGCGTTGTGCCAGTTCTCCGCGATAGAACACGTCCGGGCCGCCGTCTCGAACCATTGCAAGTGACTGCGCGAGGTCACGCTGAATCAGGAGGTCGCCTGGCCGAAGCGCCTCTCCGTCGCGCAGGAAGATCGCTGCCGACGCTGGGTACTTCATGAACTCATCTCGCGATGCCGCAATCGTTCGCGAACCAGTGTCGGAGAGCGGGAAGCCTCGATCGGCATATTCGATGGCGTAGCTGAATAGTTCCTGCGCCGAGAGGTTACAGAGGTTATTGATGGCGTAGAAGTAGGCATCGACCGCACCCGGAATGCCCGGCGAGAGTGGCCCGTAGAATGGCATGTGCGTGTGTTCGCGCGAGACGAAGTAGTCACGCGAGAGGATGCGGGGTGCGATGCCCGATCCATTCAGTGCGGTGAGCTTGCCGGTGCTGGCGTTCGAATGAATGAAGAACGCATCTCCACCGAGTCCTGACATGGCTGGAATGACGACACCCGTTGTGAGTGCTGCGGCGATGGCCGCGTCCATGGCGTTGCCTCCGCGCCGCAGGGCGTCGAGTCCAGCCGCCGTCGCGAGCGAATGCCCGGTCGCGACCATGCCACCGCGCGCGATCACGCGGGAGCGTGACTGTTGAAAGGACGCCGACAACGCGCTGTCAGCGGCTTCAGTTGTTCGAGTTGCTACCATAATTGCTGCTCCACTCTCTGACTTGTCTCCAAACCGCAGCCCACGTCGTTAGGACGAGTCTAACCGATAGCGTGCGAATCGGTAGTGTTACTCAGGACGTTTGGGCGATAGACTTGCGGGACACACAGGCGTGCAACACGGTCGAGGGGAATGAGCCGCGACCAACATGCGGGAGAATTGGGGGATCGATGGCGAGCGGCGACAACGGTAAGCTTCGGATCGTGCGCGGAGCCTGTCCACACGATTGTCCTGATACGTGCGCGACGCTGACCGAGGTACGAGACGGTGTTGCTGTGGGTTTTCGCGGAGACCCGGATCATCCCATCACGCAGGGCTGGCTGTGCGCCAAGGTCCGTCCGTATCTCGATCGTGTTTATCATCCCGGCAGACTTGAGTACCCAATGCGGCGCGTTGGTCGGAAGGGCAGCGGCGAGTGGCAGCGCATATCATGGGATGAGGCCATCGAAGAGATTGCGAGTCGTTGGAAGGGCATTATCGCATCCGAAGGCGCGGCAGCGATTCTTCCATATTCGTATTCGGGCACGCTCGGTCTGCTGCACAATCTCGTTGCAACATCACGCCTCTTCAATCGCATGGGAGCCAGCCAACTGGAGCGGTCTATCTGCGACGCGGCGGCATCGGCGGCGGTGATCGCGACGCTCGGCGCGAAGTGGGCGCCCGATCCGCGCGATGTCGAGCACGCGAAGATCGTCCTGATCTGGGGACATAATCCTGCCAGCACTGCTCCTCACTTCATGCCTCTCCTGCGCCAGGCGCAACGAAACGGGACGTTCGTTGTCGTGATCGACCCGCGCCGCACGTTGACTGCACGCTCAGCCGACCTGCACATCCAGCCAAGACCGGCGACCGACGGTGCGCTGGCTCTCGGGATGATGCACGTCATGTTCCGCGAGAACCTGCACGATGAAGTCTGGCTTGAGGAACATGCAATTGGCTGGCGGGAGCTGCGCGATCGCGTCGCTGAATACGATCCCGAACGAGTCAGTTCGATTACCGGGATTGATCCGGACATCATCGTCGATCTTGCTCGCCGATACGCGACGACCGGGCCTGCGCTGCTCAAGCTCGCCGACGGGATCAACCGACATGGTAACGGTGGACAGACGGTGCGCGCTCTGCTTTGTCTGGCGGCAATACGCGGCAACATCGGGCAGCGTGGTGCCGGCGTGTTCTACAGCACCAGTGGCTACGTCGTATGGGACGACCAGGCCATTGGGCATTTCGCAGACAGTCCGACGCCGCCACGAACGGTGAACATGGTGCGACTGGGCGCGGCGCTCACCGGAGAGGTCAGTGATCCTCCGATTCGGTCGCTCTATGTGTTGAACGCCAATCCAGTCGCATCGACGCCGAACGCTGGGCTGATCGTCGAGGGGCTGATGCGTGAAGACCTGTTCACTGTCGTTCACGAACTGTTCATGACTGATACTGCACAGTACGCCGATATCGTTCTTCCTGCTACATCGCAGATGGAGCAGATGGATTTGCATAAGGGATACGGGCATCGCTTTCTGCAGTTCAATCATTCGTCGATCGCCCCGCTGGGTGAAGCGCGCAGCAACTGGGATGTGATGAGGGCACTCGCAGAGGCGATGGGGTACGAAGACCCGTGGCTGTCCGCTGGCGACGACGAGGTGCTGCGCGAAATCATTGATGCGACTCGATCGTACAACTCGCTGCTTGCGGATGTGACGCTTGAACGATTGAAGGCCGAAGGAACGGTGTCGCTTAATTTCGATGCAGCTCGTGATGTCCCGTTCTCGGATGGCGTCTTTCCCACTCCCTCTGGCAAGGTGGAGCTGTATAGCGAATCGCTGGCCGCGCTTGGGCATGACCCATTGCCATCGTATGAGCCGCCGATTGAGCTGGCTGGTGAGCGAGGCGACCGCCTGGTGTTGATGTCGAGCGCAGCCCATCACTTCGTGTCGAGCAGCATGGGAAACATCACGACACTGATGCGAAAAGAGGGCACGCCCTACGTCGAGATCAATCCGCTTGACGCGGCGAAGCGCGGTATCAGCGACGGCGATGACATCGTCGTGGAGAACGAGCGCGGCTGGTGCGGCCTCCGTGCAATCGTTACAGATGACGTGCCAGCCGGTGTGCTCATCTCGCCCAAGGGCCAGTGGGCGAACCTGTCTCCTGGCGGACGAAACATCAACTGGGTCACGCCTGATGGGCTGGCCGACTTCGCGGGTCAGAGTACGTTCCACAGCAACCTTGTCGAGATTCGGCGTGTTGAAGGCGTTGTTGAAGCTGACGATGTCTTTAAGACGCTTGCCATGTTCGCACCGTAGCCCGATCGCTGACCGGCTACTGTGCCCGGTGGTTGATCTTGCGCCACCAGGCGGGGACTGCGTAGTCGTCGGGCTGTCCGTGAGCGAATCCAGCCCATTCTACAAGTCCGGTTGAGCGTAACAACTGCGGGATTGTTTGCCCGTGAACGACCATCCTGGCGACGTGTGGATCGTTGTCCGGCCACATCCCGAGCGCTGTTTCGTAGGCGTCGCGTACAACCGGGTCGAGTTGCATCGCCTCAATGAATTCGACGGTCGTGAACTCCTCGATGTCGATGCGTTCGACGATGTCCGTGACGAACGGTGCGAGATACTCTGTCACCGCCTCCAGTGGATCACCGATCGGGTGGTGCGTTGGCGTTGGCATCGGCGCGTCCTCTCGCGTACGACCGAAAGTGTCGGTCATTCAGTCCCTGTCGATCGGAAGGGCGACCAGGATGCTTTGGTGGACACAAAGGCGCGTTACACAACGATCGTTCCCGTGATTGTCACATAACAGGAATACGTGGTGTTGTAATAGATAGCAGGCTCGCCAGACTCCGGCACGGTACGGAGTTCGAGGTGCCGCGTGATATGGGTTGGCGAGGCTGAGCGTGAGCGTCGTAACGATGCAATCGAGTTATCCGGCGGCGGTGGCGTCTGAACCCTCGGATCGAGCGCTGCTCCAGGGCATGCATGGCGGTCAGGAACTCGCGTTCGAGCTGCTTTTCCACCGTTACTACGCGAGCGTGTTTGGCGTGGTGCTGCGAGTTGTCGGCGATCCTGCAGAAGCCGAAGAACTGACGCACGATTCGTTTTTGAAGTTGTACCGACGCCCAATCGCGGATTCTGACGATGCGAATGTCCGTGCCTGGTTGTATCGAGTGGCGACGAACGCCGCGTTCAATGCGGTGCGATCGCGGCGACGCCGACTCAGTTGGCTACAGCGCTTCGCCGGTCGAGCCGACTCACGCGATCGCGATGAATCACAGCAGGTGCGCGATTGCCTGGCATTGATGCCAGAGCGGCAGCGAACCGCTCTCGTCCTCCACTTTTCGGGCTTGTCGTACGCGGAGATTGCTGAGACTCTTGGCGTTTCTGCTGGTTCGGATGGGACGATTCTGGCACGGGCAGAGAAGCGGTTCAAGCAGATATTTGAGTCCCAACAGGTAACGAACGAGGAATGGAGGCATTCATGACAGGGAATATATCGCGCTGGCGACGAGGCTGCCCGTCTGACGGTCAGCTACGCATGTTGGTGGACAGTGCAGGTGGTATGGCACATATTGCCACGTGTGATCGCTGCGAACGACGCGTCGCCAGTCTGCGCGACGCGACGCAGGTTACGCACATGAGATTGACCCGTATTGATACCGCAGCACTAGTCAACGCCGAGGAGTCATATCGGCGGTTGCGCCCACGTTTGATAGCTGCTGAATCGGGCAGCACAGGTTCGTTTAGTGGAGGTATCAAAATGTCCGAATTTTCTACCCGCCGGTCTGTGCGAGTATCGGCCGCAACCGTCGCGGCGTTCGCGATGGTGATCGCCTTGGCGTTGTCACCGATGCGGACCGTTGCCAATGATTTCTTCAACCAGTTCCGCGTCCAGAAATTCGCTGCGGTAACGATTCCGATGGTCCTGATGGCACCGTTGAACTCTGGCCTGTTGGAGACATCGACTGACTCAGACAAGCAGGATTTGAAGGATCGCCTGGAGGGACTCGGTGCGTTCGAGACGACCTTCGGTCTCGACGATCTGCCCCGCCCGAGAACCGTCGAAGATGCGCGCGCAGCTTTTGGCGACTTCGCTACTCCGGACGCTGACGAACTTCCTGATGGGTTCGATACCACGCCAAACGTCTACGTAACAAAGGCTGGCAGGGCGTCATATGCGATGGATGTGTCCCAGGTTCGCGGCGTCATCGACGAGATGAATCTTCCGATTTACGCGCTGGACGCCATCGACGCCACGACGCTCGACTTCGAGGTGAACGTCCCGCAGGCCGTCGTCCTTGAATACAAGAACGCCATTGGTGAGCGCGTGCTCGTCGGTGAAATGGCGAGTCCGGAACTTTCGTTTCCAGACGAACTCGACATGAACCAGCTTCGTGAGGAGATTCTGCGCTTCCCAGGCCTGCCGACCGACCTCGTCGCACAGCTCCGTGCAATCGACGACTGGGAGAGCACGCTCATCATCCCGATCCCTGAAGGCGCGGACAGTGACGATGTGACCATCAATGGTGAGCCGGGCCTGCTGATCGAGCACGATCTTGGTTCAGCCATTCTCTGGGAAGACAACGGTATCCTGCATCTGGTCGCCGGGCAGGTGTCGGCGGACGCTGTGCAGGACATCGCTGACTCGATGGACTAGCCTGACACAGCCAGCGCACGTTGCACTCTCCACCAACTCCCCTTCCCCTGACCGTGGGTCGCTCTTGCAGCGGCCCACGGTTGCTTGCGAATGACGTTGACGGTGCACTGCGTCCTCGTGCCGATGGCTTCGTGTTCCAGTTCCCTGGAAAGGTCGCGAGTGAATCTCTTAGCGCACGACGCATCAATCCTGACCCACGACAATCAGATTCGATCGTCTATCGAGCCAGATCAGATACTGGCGGTTGAAACTCGATCGCTTCGCAAGGTCTATGGGCGCTTCGTGTCAGTGGCCGACCTTTCCATCGACGTTCGACACGGCGAGGTATTCGGCTTTCTGGGGCCGAATGGAGCGGGGAAGACGACCTCAATCAAGATGCTGATGGGTCTGGTCCGGCCCACGTCTGGCTCGGCTCGCCTGCTCGGTAAGCCGCTGGGGGATCGCTCAGCGAAGCGCCGCATTGGCTTCCTGCCAGAACTATTCCGTTTTCACGACTGGCTCAGCGGAGTGGAATTTCTCGATCTGCACGGTAAGCTGTACGGCATGTCTACGAGCGAGCGGCGGCGGCGGATTCCTGAAGTGTTGGAGCTCGTCGGGTTGGCGGGTCGTGGGGACCAACCGCTGCGCTCATACTCGAAGGGGATGCAACAACGCGCTGGATTCGCTCAGGCGCTGCTGAACGATCCTCAGATCGTCTTTCTCGATGAGCCGACATCGGCGCTCGATCCCGTCGGGCGGCGTGATGTCCGCGACATCATTCGGCAGCTCCGGAATGAGGGCAGGACGGTTTTTCTCAACTCGCATCTGCTCTCCGAAGTTGAATCGGTCTGCGACCGAGTCGCGATCATCAACCACGGTCAGGTAGCGGCGGTTGGTCCAATGCATGAGCTACTACGGCGTGATCTGACGGTCGAGTTTCGTCTGGGATCATGGAGTGAGGCGGTCAAGGACACGTTATTGAGCTTCGGTAGTCTTGAAGAATTACGTCATGTTGCGACGACCACGATTGCCGGAGTGAATGTCAGCGATGATGAAACCGTTGGGCGCATCGTGGATGCGCTCGTCGCGATCGGTGTGCCGGTCTATGGCGTCACACCCCATAGCCTCACGTTGGAAGACCTGTTCTTCGAAGTCGTCTCCCGGCAGGATCGACGAGATGAGCGGAACGCCCATTGACGACGTTGCTGATCGCGCGGCTCACATTCGACGAGGCACTGCGCCGGAAGCTGATCTGGGCGGTGCTGTTTCTGAGCGCGGTCTTCCTGGGGCTGTACGCGTTCGGATTCCAGATTCTGCGCGATGACATCGTACGCTTCGATGACCAACGTGCTGGACGACCGAACGCGGACCTGCCCTATGAGATTCAGGCGAGCGCGATGGTGCTGCTTGGTCTGTACACCGTTAATTTTCTGGCCGGGATCATGACGATCTTCGCGTCAGTCGGCGCGATTGCCTCGGAGATCGAGGCAGGCACGCTGCACGCGATCATTCCGAAGCCGTTGTCGCGTTGGGAGATCATCGCGGGCAAGTACCTGGGCTTTTTCGCAATGATCGCTGTGTATCTCATGTTGATGGTTGGCGGTGTCGCGTTCATCGCACGGTTCATTGGGAAATACACGCCGCCAAACCTGATCCAGGGGCTTGCGTTGATGATTCTCGTCTCAGCGATTCTGCTGAGTCTGACGATGTTGGGATCGACCATCTTCTCAACCATGGCCAACGGCGTCGTGGTCTTCATGCTGTACGGCATGGCCGTGACAGGTGGGCTGGTCGAGCAGATCGGAACGGCACTGGACAACGACACGATGGTCCGTATCGGCGTCGTGTCGAGTGTGCTGCTGCCGAGCGACGCAATGTGGAAGCTAGCGTCGTACGTCGTTCAACCGACGGTTGCAGTGAATACGATTGGCCCGAACCCACTTGGAACCGCTGCACCCCCGAGCGACTTTGCCGTGCGTTACGCACTTTTCTACTGCGCGACACTGGTGCTGACATCGATGCTCGTGTTCCGCCGCCGAGACATCTGATGGGTCTCAGGACGAGCGGTCGTTGGAACGCGCCGGATTCTCTCACTCATGGTACGTTTCGCAACGCAGGGTACGAGGGTATTCCAACATATCAGCCCGGATTTCGGAGGGGAGTTATCAAGCGCTATCGCTGAAGTCGTCGACGGAATGTACCGTGTTGGTCCTGCTGAGGGCATGTCGCAGATCATGCTGCCAACCTCGATTCCCACAATGAATGATGGGATTATCGACGTGAGTGTGAGCCTCGAAGGGAACGGTGCCGCAGACGTCTCGATCCGTACGCGAAAAGACCCGCAGGGGACGTTCTCAGGCTATGTCTGCTGGATCAGCGAACCGGCCGAGGCTGGTTCGCTCGGCGAACACCAAGGACAGCTTCACGCTGCTGTTTTCCGCACCTGCCAATAGTGTTGCAATCCAGGACTCGAACCAGATGCGCGTCACGATGATCGGCGATACGCTGCAATTTGAAGTCAATGGCGCGGTAGTCGCACAGCTCTCCGATTCCGGTTTCGTGGCAGGTAACTGGGGACTGTACGCTGAAAGTTCTGCCGAAGGAACGGCAACTGCGACATTTGATGATGTCGTTGTATACCGAGCGACAAGCGCTTACGAACTACCATAACGATGTAATGTGAGATGGAGTTACACTGTGCAGTCTGCCGAAACGTTGATCGTCGTCCAGATTCCCGCTGGCCCAATTGAAACCAATGCCTACGTCGTCATTGATCCCGTTACAAAGGACGCACTGATCATCGATGCACCTCCGGACGCATTGCCCGCGCTGGAAGCCGTCGTGAGCGAACACGGCGCGACGCCAACGCTGCTCGTCCTAACGCACACGCACTGGGACCACATTGGAGACATGGCTGCCGTCTGCGCCCGTTTCAACATACCGCTGGCAGTTCACGACCTGGAGCAACTGAACGTCACCAAACCAAAGGGTGGCCCGGAGGACATCGCGGCGGGCGACGTGGGACGGGTGCTACACGATGGAGACATCATCAAGCTTCGTGAACGCGATCTAAGAGTGATGCATACACCGGGTCACTCCCCGGGACAGATTTCGTTGTATGCGGAGCGTGATCGGATGCTGCTCGGCGGCGATACGCTCTTCCCGAATGGCTACGGACGGGTTGATATCCCCGGTGCGAGCGAGCCGGATACCGTCGCGTCGATGCGCCAATTGCTGGAATTGCCGGATGACGTGATTGTGCTGACTGGTCACGGCGAACCGACTGCGATTGGGCGTGAGCGCCATTGGATGACGCTGGTAGCCGACACGGGCGAGCTGTTATAGCGTGATGCACGCAAACGGGGCGTCATCGACGCCCCGCTTCTTTTGGTATTTTGATCTGAAGCAGCGGAGGTTCAGGCGCGAGACAGATCGCCTGGTGGTGATACCAGGCCGTTAGAGATCGCGTAGAGGACAGCCTGCGTGCGGTCGCGGACGCCGATCTTCTGAAAGAGCGCGCTGAGATTGTTCTTGACCGTGCTTTCAGCAAGATCCAGTTCCTGCGCAATCTGTCGGTTGTTGTGTCCCTTGACAAGTAATTCCAGAAACTGCTGTTCACGCGAAGAGAGCTGCTGGCGTGTCTCGCCAGGGGCGCGGTTGAGCAGACGCTGGAACTCGCGCATGAGCACAGCACCGAGGGCTGGGTCGATCGCGGAGCCGCCTGCTGCGGCGAGCCGGATCGCGCGGATGACTTCGTCCGAGCGGCTGTTCTTCAGCAGATAGCCCTTCGCGCCGGCGCGGATTGCATGGATGGCGTACTCATCGTCGGCGTACATCGTCAGCACGATGACTGGCGTGTTGAGACCGCGCTGGACGATTGCTTCTGTCGCCTGGATGCCGTCCATCTCTGGCATACTGATGTCCATCAGCACGACATCAGGTCGATGCTGTTCGACGAGCAGGACGGCCTGACGACCATCGCTGGCCTCTCCGACAACTTCGAGGTCCTCGACCGATTCGAGGAGTTGTTTCAGTCCCTCGCGAAACAGATCGTGGTCGTCCGCGATAACGATGCGTAGCATGATGGTTGTTCCCCTTAGCCCACTTCTTCTGTCCATGTCGGGTACGTACCCGTTGTTAAAGCGTCGATCTCAGGCGTCGCGGCAGTCTTTAACGGAAGCTCGCTCGCCGCGAGACCACTGGTGAGTGATACTGAATGTTCTGCCGGGAGCAGGAGCGGCAGGTGTGCTTCAATGCTCGTGCCTTTTCCAGACACTGAATCGATCGTTAGGGTTCCACCCAGGTCCTCGGCGAGTTCTCGCATGAGTTCCATCCCGAAATGTCCTACTGGTCCGTCGCCGTCTCCCGTCATACCAAGTCCATCATCGACAACGTACAGGCGAAGTTCATCTTCGGCGCGACGGACATCCAGGCGAACCGATTGGGCGTGCGCGTGCTTTCGCACATTCTGTAGTGCCTCGCGCACAATTCCCACCACAGCGCGTTCGACTTCTGGGACAAGCTGGACACCCGAAATCTGCCGGAAGTCCATCTCGAAGTTGGATGCGTCTGGAGCCATATGGGAGACGAGCGCGCGCAGTTGGCCGGTGATGCCACGGTGTGCCTGTGACGGCCTGCGGAGGTCGCCAATCGTGCGGCGTAGCTCGACGATCGCACGATCCAGCAGTTCACGACCAGCGGCTAGCTCGCCGCGCGCGATCGTCGAATTGCTGGCAATATACCGTTCGGCAAGCTCCATTTTAAGGTTCACATAGGCCAGGTCCTGCACAACGTTGTCATGCAGTTCTCGGCCCACTTCGCGACGCTCCTGCGTCAAGAGATCTTCGCGTGTTTCTTCGCTCGTCACCTGATCGGGTCGGGCGCGCAGGAATATCGTCTGAATACCCCACGACATACCCGCCGCCGCCGCCGCGAAGGCAATGATGTCTTCGGGTGCGTAGGTGAACGTAGCGCCTTCGCGACGTTCTGCACCGATTGCGCCGATCAGCTCGTCTCCGGAAAACATCGGTACGAGGAGCCAGGCTGGAAACTGAGCATCGGCGAACGGACGCGCGAATTCTGCCATGCTGCGTCCGAGGCCGTGCGTGGCGATCCAACGCGTATGTATTACCTGACCAAGTTCGTCGTTGGAGACAGGTCCTGACTTTGCCATAGGAGAACGCCATGCATGGACAGCTACCAGCTGACCGCGATCGTCGCGCTGGAATATGCGGACGCCAAGTGTGCCCGGAATACGAGCCAGTATTGCTACGCCGATCTCGTAAATATCCTGAACCGTGCGCGCATCACCGAGCTTCGATTGCAATTCGAACGGAAAGCTGCCGAGCGATCCACGCAACAGGCGATCCAGCGCAGTGGTTTCAAGCCGCAGCCGACTGCGGATGCTGCTACTTTCATCTCGCACCTCAGTCGCCTGCATTCCGGTCTCCTTCCCTGACAGGATCAGACGCGAGCGGAGGTTTGCTGGACAACGGGAGCGGAGCTATTCGTAGTGCAGCGGGAAGTGAAATTTGAATGAGCGATCCACCTGCCGCCCGGCGCGACATACGGACTCGGCCACCAGCGATATCGGCTCGCTCAACCAGCGCCATCAGCGCAACGTCGCGGTTGGCGCTCAGCTCAGTTGCTAAGGTGTCATTATGCTCTCGATCGTCCTCAATCGAGATAAGAACGTTTCCTGCGGTCCACGTCAACCGGATCGCGACGGTCGTCACCCGTTCGAGTCCACGGATTTGGGTCACCGCTTCCTGAATCATGCGATACGCCAACGATTCCGCGTCGGGGGCGAGCCGTGACGGAAGGTCGATGTCGAACTCGGCAACCAGTTCACTCTCGCGCCGAATCTGCGCGAGAAGTTCTCGCAACGCGGATTCAAGTCCAAGTCGGTCGAGCGTGGCAGGACGAATGGCGAAGATGCGTTGACGGAGGCGCGCGATGTTGTCGGACAAACTTTCGCGCACATCGCTGATCTGCGCGAGCGCCGCGTCTTCCTGATTGAGCTTCTCGACGGCTGTGTGCGCCTGATCCAGACGATACAGGCACGCAGCGAGGGTCTGGAGCGTATCGTCGTGGATGTCGTCAACCAGTTCTTTGCGCTCGATCTCCTGCCGTGTCATCACCTGATCGAGGACAGCCGTGCGGCGATCACCACGTGACTGCACGAGTCGATACAACCGCGCGTTTTCGATGGCGATGCCCGTGTGCAACGCGACAGCAGACAACAGTTCCTTGTCACGCGGACTATACGCATTCCTGAACGTCGATTGGATCGAGAGTGCCCCGATCACATTGCGGCCCACCGTCACGGGTACGGTGAGTTGCGAATGCGACATTTCTTCTCCCGTGTAGCCGGGTAGCCATTCACGCGTGTCGCTGCCGCCGCGCGTACCGGCAATCTCAGCTCGACCTGATGCCGCGACGACTGACAGCGGATCATCTCCGAGTGTAATCTGATGTGGGTCTGGCAGGACATTACCGTCAACCGAGACGCGAATCTCAAGGCCACGTCGATCGCTCGTGAGCAGTCCCATGCCGAAGCGCGAGGCATCGAGAACCGATGCAACCTGATGGAAGAGCTGGCGAAAAATGCTCTCCTCGTCCGTGAGCATCGCGAGTTGGATGGCGATCTCATTGATGATCGAGACGTTGTCGGACGCCCACCGAATTTCCTCGAACAGAATCGCGTTCTCGATCAGTGTCGACAGGTGCTGCGCAATTTGTGCCATCATCGACACCTGCGTGTCTGAAAACGCGACGCCCTCACGGGAGTAGTCGAGCAGGAGTACCCCGGAGGTCTGCATGCGACGGCCACGCAGCGGGACGATCATCGCGGCCCGAATGTTGAGCGCCCGGACCAGTGACGCTGGAAGGAGGGTGGAGCGCGTGGCGTCGGCGATGATCAACGGTCGGCTGCTATGCACCATCTGATCGAACGCGGGAACAACCTGAGGCGAGAGTGAAATAAGCTTGAGAATGTCAACAAGGTGTGGTTCCAGCCCGGCGACAGCGATCGGCACGAACTCGCTGCGGTCGCTGTTCCAGAGCATCGCGTAACAGCGATCGCAGCCCGGTTCCCGCACGATCAATTCGACCACTGCCTGCAGAATCGTTTCTGGGTCGGCCAGTTGCTCCACTGACTCATGGAGTCGGATGACCGTCTGAAAGACCTGACGTTCCTCGCTCGTCTGCTGGAATTGGCGATCACGTAATGCTGTGGCGGCGAATGTCGCGAATGGCAAAGCCACTGCACCGATGGAGTCAGGAAATGGAATATCGCCGATGCGAATGAAGTCCAGCCGTCCAACGAGCGCCCCCCCGACGCGCACCGGAACGATCAGCAGATGGCGACCACCGATATGCTCGAATTCCCACCGCTCGTTCGAGGGCAGGCGCGGCGATTGCACCTCAGTCCGCAGATCGACGCTGATGGCATCGCCCGGGGCGCTGTCGCGAACGTCGTCCGCGACGACCGAGTATGATCCGATCAGGCCACCAATAGAAAGCGGCGCGGGACCGCTTGCGGCGACGACCACAAAGTTCGCGCCATCGCCAGACAAGGCGCGTACGAGGCCGATATCGCTTTCAAGCGCCATACTCGCTGCAATGGCGATCTCATGTAGGATGTCGTCATATGGCAATTCCGAAGCGATCGCGGATGCGACCCGATTAATGGCGCTATCCACGCGCATGGAACCGGCGGTGTCGCTCTGGGTACGCCGAAAAATTCGCTCGGGCGACGTCGACGGAAGTAACGTTATTCTGGATGTTTCCATCGTCATCCGGCCAATGCCATACCAATCCGTCGCACGCGTGCTCCGCCACGTCGGCGGTTCTGCGCGCGACTCCGCGTACCTTCAGACATGATAGACGCCAGACTGAGAAGAACAACGACATTAGCCTGCCCTATTGGTACCGTCTTTCCGACGATGCATCTGCGACATGGCGCAACGTGGCCCGGCTATACTTCTCTGGACACGTAAACTTGCAAATGGACCGCCTCGACGACTGATGTAGGAATAGATGCAGATTACCTTCCTGGGGACTGGCACGAGCAACGGCATCCCGGTGATTGGCTGTTCGTGCGCCGTTTGCCGATCCCCTGATCCGCGAGACCATCGGACTCGTACATCCGCGTTGATCGACGTCGATGGTCAGCGGATTCTCATCGACACGACGCCCGAACTTCGCCTTCAGGCGATTGCCAACGGAGTCACCCATGTCGACGCCGTTCTCTACACGCATGCTCACGCCGATCATGTCGCAGGCTTTGACGATCTCCGCAGCTTCAATTATCTGATTCAACGTCAGCTTGATGTCTACGTTGACAGGCTGACCGGCGACATTATCCGAGATCGCTTCGCGTATGCGTTTGAGCGCCCGTTTCCATTCTTCGGTGGCAAGCCTGACCTGAACCTGCATGTGTTCGACGGACCATTCGCCATCGGGCCAACAGCGGTCAACCCATTCACCGTGCAGCATGGACGCTGGGCGGTCAATGGCTTCCGCTTTGGCGATCTCGTCTACCTCACGGATGCCAAGATCGTACCGTTCGCCGCGCTGGACGCCATGCGTGGTGCGGAACTGCTCGTCATCAACGCACTACGCGACAAGCCGCACCCAGTCCATCTCTCGGTTTCTGAAGCCCTCGACATCATCGAAGAAGTCAAGCCTCGTCGTGCGCTGCTGACGCATCTCTCCCATGAGGTCTCGCACGAGGAATTGAGTGCTCGCCTGCCGGAACATGTCGGGCTTGCCTATGACGGACTGACGGTGCAGGTGTAGCGAAACGACCCCTCTCCCCGCGTCAGGGAGAGGGGTCAGATGGGTCTATGGCTCCGGCTGTGCTGGCCAGTTGCCGTACCAGTCGAACGGCTGCGGGTTGAGGTTGACGACGACGTTCTTGACCTGCGTGTAGAGGTCAATCGCGTGCCGCGAGAGTTCACGTCCTACGCCCGACTGTTTGTAGCCCCCGAATGGAGCTTCCGGCGGGTTGACCGTTGGATAGTTGATTGAGATGTTTCCGGCGTGAATGGCAGCGGCCATGCGGTGAGCGCGCTTCACATCGTTCGTCCAGATCGTCGCGGCGAGTCCATAGATCGTGTCGTTGGCCATTGCGACGACCTCAGCGTCGTCCTTGAAAGGAATGACAGCCAGAATCGGACCGAAGACCTCCTCCTGAGCGATCGTCATGTCATTGGTTACATGATCGAAGATCGTTGGTTCAACGAAGTTGCCCTCGGCAAGTTCGGCCGTCGTCACTCGTCGTCCGCCGTGCGCCAGCTCGGCACCGCCTTGACGAGCAATCTCGACGTAAGAGAGGACGCGCTCGCACTGCGTCCTGGACGCGACGGGCCCCATTTGCGTATTCCAGTCAAGCGGATCGCCAACGCGAATCCTGGCGGTTCGAGCGACGAAATCGGACATGAAGCGGTCGTGGACCGATTCGTGGATGAAGAGCCGAGTACGCGCGGTGCAGCGCTGCCCGGCATTGGTAAAGACGCTGAAGAGTGACGCGTTGACCGCCTCGTCGATATCGGCGTCATCGAACACGATGTTCGGACTCTTGCCGCCGAGCTCCAGCGACACTTTCTTGATCGTGCCAGCGGACTGGCGGATGATGCCGCGCCCGGTTTCCGTTTCGCCGGTGAACGCGATTTTATCGACATCCGGATGCTCGCAGAGATACCCGCCGATCTCCGCACCAGGTCCAGTCAGCACGTTCACGACTCCATCAGGTATACCCGCTTCGAGGCAGAGTTGTCCGAGGATAAGTGCGGTGACTGGCGTGTTGCTGGCAGGCTTGAGGATGATGGTGTTACCGGTTGCCAACGCCGGTCCGAGCTTCCAGGCCGCCATCAGTAGCGGAAAGTTCCAGGGAATGATCTGGACACACACGCCAATTGGTTCACGAACCGTGTAGTCAAGCATCGGCCCGTTCATCGGGATCGTTTCGCCCCATACCTGTCCAGCGAGGTTCGCGTAGTATTCAAAGCACGCCGCCGATCCCAACACGTCCGCCCGCGCTTCGACGATGATCTTTCCCGAGTTGAGCGTCTCCATCCGCGCCAGTTCGCTGACTCGCTCGCGCAGCAAGTCCGCGACGCGCCGCATCCTCCGCGCCCGCTCGATTGGCGGCATGCCGGACCAGCGGCCATCGTCGAACGCAACGCGGGCTGCCGCCACCGCTCTATCCACGTCTTCTCGCCCAGCTTTGGGGACGCGCGCAATCGGTCGATTGTTCGTTGGCGAGACAGTGTCGAACGTCTCCCCGGTTGCCGCGTCGACGGCATGCCCGCCGATGATGAGCTTGTAGCTGTCAAGTGTCGTTGCTGTCATTTCCCGTTCCCTTCATCTGACACCAAACGTCGTGGCTTGTGCTTCATTAAAATACCTGCCGCCAGGGTTTGATCGTGAACGAACGAAACACACCGGCCTCCGAGAACGGGTCATTCGCGATCAGTTCTCGTGCTGCGGCCTCTGACTCCGCTTCGTAGATGATGAGCGCGCCCGAATCGTCCTCGTATGGGCCGGATGCGAAGAGATTGCCTTGCTTCTTCAGCATCGTGAGGTACTCGCGATGTCGGGGACGGATCTCAGCGATCTGCTCCTGGTTACCGTATTGGAACACAGTCGCGAATTTCATGAAAATCCTCCTGAACGTGTTGTCATTGTCATGTGCGCCTCTCGCGCGGCGCCAGCGAGCCGAGTATAGTGGCATTCAGGCCCGCGTGAATCCCATCTGTCGTCCGACGGCTATACTTGCGTATTCTGTTGCGGCGGCGCCTTTGACGTTTGCGCCGCAATACCACTCCTCGTTCCTGCTCGCTGATGGTCACGAACCGGTTATGGCGGATGAAGAGATTGAAGGACGTGATGGCAGAACCAATTCCAGTGACCCGTGATGGTCTGGTTGCGCTGCAGCGCGAGTACGACGAACTGCTCAACGAGCGTAGACCAATCCTTGTGCAATCTGTGGCAGCCGCGCGCCAAGAGGGCGATCTCAAAGAGAACGCAGGCTACCATGCCGCACGGCACGACCTCGGAATGCTCGAGGGTCGCATCCGTGAGTTGGAGCAGATGCTGAAGAACGTCGCCGTCATCGAAGAGTCGACGAAGAAGGTCGCCGCTGGCGTGGTCAAGCTCGGCTCAACCGTGACGATTCAGATCGAGGGTGGTGAGGAGACCTACACCATTGTTGGCGCGATCGAAGCCCGGCCTGCGGAAGGTCGCATCTCGAACGAGTCACCGTTTGGGAAGGCGTTACTGGGCGCGAAACGCGGCCAGAAGGTGACGATTCAGACGCCAGCTGCGGTGATGACGGCCAAGATACTTGCCGTCGAATAGCGACGCGGACATCCTGCTTGCAGTTCAAACGGAGGCGAAGCAACTGTGCGCGAGCCATGACGCCGCGCACGATGATCTGCACCTCGCCCGTGTTGTCGCGAACGCGATGGCGCTGGCAGACGACGAAGAGGAGGCAGGTCGGCCCGTAGACCGGTTTGTCATTCAGGCTGCTGGCTGGTTGCATGACCTCGTGCAGCTACCGAAAGGAACCGGCGCGCCGGGCGAGTCGGCGCGCCAGTCGTCCGCGCGAGCAGACCAGTTGCTTGCCTCGCTTGGAGTGTCGTCGCATCGACGACGCAGTGTGCTCCATGCAATTGAGATTCATTCGTTCTCAGGTGGCCTTTGCTCGGAAACGCTCGATGCGGCGATTGTGCAGGATGCGGATCGGCTTGATGCGCTTGGGGCAATCGGTATCGCGCGACTGTGGGTAACAGGAGCCTCTCTTGGCGGCGTGTTGTACTCCGCTGATGACCCGCTCGCCGAACGGCGTGAACTGGACGACCGAGTATTCGGCCTCGACCACATTGAACGCAAGTTGCTCAAATTGCCGGAAACGATGAACACGGCATCAGGAAGAAAAGAAGCGGCAAGGCGTGCTGAATACGTTCGCACCTACCGCGCTGAGTTCCTTCGTGAACTCGGTGTTCGCTGACAGCATGCTAGACTGTCCGCATGGATGCACCGATGTGCGTGGATGCGCAGACACCGCTTGATGCGTTGATCGAATCCGGGAAGATTACCGCCTGTCTCATCCTGCCAGGTGTTCCGACACCGACCGCCTCAGCAGCTGCCGCTGCACTCGGGGTCGCGGCGGGGCAAATCATTAAATCTCTCCTCTTCACAGCCAGATCGGGTGAACTGGTCCTGGCAATAGCCTCTGGCGATACGCGCATTGACCGCAAGCGGCTTGCGGTAGAGATCGGCGCGCTTGACGTATCGCTGGCATCGCCGGAGACGGTCCTACGCGCGACCGGCTATGCGGTAGGCGGCGTTTCGCCGGTCGGCCACGTGACGATTGTTCCGGTCATCATGGACGAGCGAGTGTTGGCGTGGTCGGTTGTCTACGGGGGTGGCGGGCGCGTCGATGCGTTGCTGGAGATTACCCCGGCGGAGATACGCCGCGTGACTGGCGCGAAGGTGGTGGGCATTGACGAATGACGATGGATCGGACGACCGGGTTTCCGCATTGGTTGCGTCATCGTTGAAGGTGTTTGATGAGTGCCTGTTGCCGAATGGTTGCCTCGTGGCCGCTCCCTCCCAGATGCCGTATTTCCCAAGTTCGGCCAAGAGCTACCTGTACTGCTGGCCGGGTCGTGATCTTGGCTTCAGCCTGGCCGGTATGGAAACGCTCGGTCGCGAGGTTCGTGATCCGCTTCTTCACTGGATGCTCGACCGGGCTGAAGGTTTCCGCGAGTCGGGCCTGATTTTTGAGGAGTACCATCCCAACGGGCCGCGACGTGGAACCGAGTGGCAACCCGATCAGGCTGGCACACTGCTCTGGGCAATCTGCCGCGCACCACGCCTGAAGAATGCGCTCGAGCGAGAGGTCGTTGAGATTGCCGCGACAGGATTGCAGGGGCACTGGACGGGAAGCGGATTCGACCGTCGGCATCGTGATCTCTGGGAGCGCCGGTTCGCAAGCCCTCGCCACGGCTCCAATCTGACGTACACGCTGGCAGCGTGCGCGAAGGGTCTGGTGCTTGCTGCCGAGGTCTATGGTCGGGATGACTGGCGAGCGACTGGGGAGTCGATCGCGGCATGTGTCTCCGAGTCGTCTGATCCCGAGCTTGGGCGATATCTGCGTCGCTTCGGGATGCCGGAGAAGGACGTGAACATCGACGCTTCATTGCTCGGACTCGCTTGGCCGTTCGACGTGGTTCCCGACGACAATGCGCTAATTGAGACAATCGCGGATGTTGAACGGCAACTGCTCGATGATAACGGCGTGCACCGCTATCTCTTTGATGGATATGACGGTGAGGTGGATGAGGTCGGCTCGGAGATCCGGCAGGGTGCCGGTGCCTGGCCCCTCCTGACGTTCTGGCTCGCGATCGTTCTAAACCGCAGGGGCCGCCGAGAGGATGCCGAACGCGTTTTTCGTATCGGCGTGGAATCGGCAGATGCCAATGGGCACGTGCCCGAGCAACGTTTTCGATCTGGCGATCCCCGAGTGGGTGTCTCGCCGCTACTCTGGTCTCACATGAAGTTTCTGCTGGCCGCCGATGAACTCGGGCTGTTGCCGTCGCAGTAGGAATGGTGTTCTCCGTGTCCTGGCCGCGCATCGATCTCCATACCCACATCTGCATGACCTCGTTGGATGAGATGTTGGCGAGCGCAGCCAAACACGATATTCGCGAGTTTGGCATCTCGGAACACATCTTCCAGCTCCATGAGGGTCAAACGATTTTCCCGTACTTCGCTGATGAAGGACCGCGAATCTCGCGTGACTGGTACGTCGCCAGCGTGCGCGATGCAGCCGAGCGTGGACGCATGAAGGTGCGGCTGGGGCTGGAGGTCGATTTCGTTCCTGGAACTGAGGGAGAGGTGGGCGCACTGCTTCAGGAGGTGGACTGGGACTACCTGATCGGCTCAGTCCACGAGATCGGCGGATGGGATTTGTTTACGGAGACACCCGCTGACGAGGAGGAGGGATTCCGGCTCTGGGATCGCTACTACTCGCTCATCTCCGAGGCGATTGAGAGCGGCTTGTTTGACATCATCTCGCATCCACTCCGCAACGCGTTGCTCAACACCCATATTCCGGCTCATCTGGACGACCTCTTGGAATCCGTCGCTAGCGTCGCGGCGGCGAATGATGTCGCTCTGGAATTGAACGGGGAAGACATCACGCTCTGGCCGGACCTCATCGAACGGCTTGCCCGAGCCTGTGCACGGACTGGGTGTCTCGTGAGCCTCGGCTCGGATGCCCACGGGCCGGAAAACGTGGCCAGAGGATTGCAACGAGCCACTGAGATTGCCACCGTCGCGGGAGTGAGGGGCTGCGTCTCCTTCGACGATCGTGAGCGTCGTTTCTTCTCGTTGGATTGATGCGTCGCCGCTGGCACAAATAGACATAAAGGGAGGAGTCAATGATTAATTCTGTCAGGACGGCGACGACCCGGATACCCGGGCGCGGTGATCAAATGCCCTGGTTGTCGGGTCCGACCGTGGACGGAACGGTCCTGCGGACGCGCTCGTTCTACATGCGCCGCAATCTCGCGCTGGTGTTTACGGGAGATGGCGACGAGGCGCAGGACTGGGCGGCGGAAGCTGCCAGCATGCGACCAGCAGCACGCGCCGAGGATGGAGAGATCGTCGTCATCGCGCCGCCCGGCATCGATGTTGGGATCACCCCGGATATCGTCGACGAAGATCATCTGATCGCGGCCAGTGTCGGTCTGACATCATCTGACCTGCCCGCGTTGTTCATCACCGATCGCTATGGAAAGATCTTTGCGACAAGCCGAGGAACGGACGCCGTTGACATTCGACCGAGCGATATTCCCGGCTGGCTGGAGTTCGTCGCCTGCCGTTGTAGCTGATTTATTCGCTACTCGGAGATACCGCACCAATCCATCAACAGACAGGCGATCGTCTTCGACGCAGTCAGCAGATCGGGAATGCTGATGTGTTCATCGGCGTAGTGCGCGACATCCACATCACCGGCGCCGTACATGACGCAGGGCATGTTGCCAATTCGCGTGAACAGGCGCATGTCCGCACCATACGGCACGCCTTCTACCGCGGGCGCTGATCCAGTGACGCGCTCGTGGGCGCGGCTCACCGCCAGCGCGATGTCCGAATCGACGGGTGTTTCGGCTGGCGCGAACTGGCCGCCGAACCACTCGATCTCCGGGGGGTGCTCACGCAGCCACGGATCGCGGTTGGCTACGCTCATGATGCGCTCGACGACGAGATCCCGGAACGGCTCAACCTCTTCACCAGATATCAGCCCGATCCGTCCCTCCGCCACAAGCGATTCAGGAACGGTCGATGCCCACAGTCCACTGCGGACAACTCCGAAATTGACAGGGATTTTGTTCGCGATGTGCGTGTAGAGCGGGTGTTGAATGGTCGCATTTCGTTCTCGCTCGAACTCCTGCATGGTCTGAAAGATCGGCACGAACTTCTCGAAGGCTGAGACGCCACGGTCGCGGACGGCAGCGTGGGCTGAACGCCCGCGAATCGTGATGCGCAGCACAAGTGAGCCGCCCTGCGCCGTCACAAGGGCAAGACGCGTCGGCTCAGTAATGAGCACTGCATCGGCCTTGTGGCCGCGTAGGATCGAGGAGAGCGCGCCAAGACCGCCGTCCTCCTCACCAACCGTCGTCAGGACCGTCACATCACCTTTAAGGCGCACGCCTTCTGCATCGAGCGCGTCCAATGCCGTCAGGAACGTGACGAGGCCGCCCTTCATGTCGCAGGAGCCACGACCGTAGAGCAGTTTGCCGATGACCTCCCCTCCGTTAGGATCCTGAGTCCACGTTGCAGGGTCGCCGTTCTCAACTGTGTCGATGTGAGCGTTGAGGATGATCGAGCGACCGTCGCCAGCACCCGGGCGGGTCGCGGCCAGGTTCGGACGACCCGCAAACACCTCCTGGAACCCGACATGATCCTCGTACCCGGCGATCTCCTCCGCTGTCGCCTCCCAGCGGTCTATGTCTAGTTCGCGCTCCGTAAACGAGCGTTGAATCTCGTCCTGCACAGCTCCTTCGCTACCGGTCACCGACGGTATCGCCACGAAGCGCCGTAACTCGTCGACCGCGTGATCGCGCCGCGCATCGACGGCGGAGCTGACTCGGTTCGTCAGGTCGATTGAAATCTCCACGTACGATCGAACCTTTCAGTACATGCGCTCAACGTCGAGGACGTTGCGCATCTCGTCGATGCGGCCATCGACGAAGCAGCTCAGGTTGTGAATGAAGAGATCGGTCACACGCCCGTTCTCACGATCGGAGGTGCTGGCCGAATGTGGGTTGATGATGACGTTCGGCAGTTCCCAGAACCGTGAATCGCTTGGAAGCGGCTCGTTGCGGAAGACATCCAGGCCAGCGAATGCGATGGTGCCGTCGGTGAGCTTCGCGAGCAGCGCATCTTCATCGACGAGCGTTCCACGACCGATGTTGATGAAAACGACGCCCGGCTTAAGTGCGTCGAATTCCGCCGCTCCCATCATGTTCTCGGTCTCCGGCGTGTGTGGAGCGCATATCACGACCGCATCGGCTGTCGCGAGCATGTCCTTCAATTCCGAGCGCTCGTATAGCCGCTCCACGCCGAGCTCCGCAGCGCGTTCGGGTCGAGTATCCCTGGCGACAGCGACGGGACGCATGTCGAACGCGCGGCTGATTCGCGCGATCTCACGTCCAATCCGCCCAGGCCCGACAATGGCCAACGTCTTACCCGACAACTCGTCCGAACAGAAGCGTTGCCAGTGGCGTGCTTGCTTGTCCGCCATGAGCTGCGGCGCGCACTTGACCCAGATCAGTAGCACCATGAAGACGAACTCGGCCAGGGGGCGACTATGAATCCCGCTGGCAGTCGTAATAATCAGTTCGCCTGGCTTCACACCCATGCGCGCGACTGCCTGGCCGATTCCGGCGCTCGTCGTCTGCACCCACTTGACGTTTGGCGCGTACGAGTGCGGGTGGACACGCCCGACCGGAAAATCGAACAGAATATCGGCGGACGCTGCCAACTGACGCCAGCGTGCCTCCTGTTCCTCGGTGCGCGACCAGTCGTCCGGCCCGTGGTGATCGGCGATGTAGGTCGTCGGCGGGTACAGGTCAGGCTCATAGATTAGCTCGACGTTCTCGGGTAGATGCTCACGGATTCGTTCGATGTGTTCGGCTTCGAGGGGCGAGGCGATCATCGCGCGATAGGTTGGCAACCTGATTCGTCCTTATCATTGTGATGCTGCGTGTTTCCCGTGGCTGACGGACCGTCGTGGAGAATAGCATAGCTGGTCGGTCGCTATGTGCTGCTAGAATCAGCGTTCGGATGAATTGCAGGTTAAAACACTGATCGAGTGGCAACGAAAGCAGGGCAGTTTGGCGATAGCGGACTCAGCTGGCACGGCGAAGGCGGATAATGACGTGTATGTGCAGCGCATGGAGCGGGCGAAGGCGGAGATGGCGCGTCAGGACGTCGAGTTCCTGTTCGTGACGCCATCGTCCGATCTGACCTATCTGCTCGGCTACCCAGCCCACGCTTCAGAGCGATTGACACTGCTCTGTGTGCCACGCGATGGCGAGCCCTTCATCGTTGTTCCGACGCTGGAAGCGAGCCGCCTCGAGAGCCGACGTGATGTGGTCGATATTCACCGCTGGGACGAGACAGATTCGCCAACACGTCTCGTCGCACAGCTCGTCGAGGGTGCGGCAGGAGCAACCATCGTCGTCAGCGACCAGACGTGGGCGGCATTCCTGCTGCGCTTGCAGCAGGAGCTTCCAGATACGCGCTTCGCACCCGCTACTGGCGTAATCCGCGAGCTGCGCATGATCAAGGACGCACATGAGATTCAGATGCTGCGGGAGGCTGGCGCGAAGGCGGACACTGTTTGGGAGGAGTTCGTATCCGGTGCTTGCCTGAGCGGGCGCACCGAACGCGATGTTGCTGAAGAGATCAATGCGCGATTGCAAGCGCAGGATTTACCAGGCGCGGGCTTCAATATCGTTGGTAGCGGGCCAAACTCTGCGTCTCCACACCATATGACATCCGAGCGTGTCATCCAGCAGGGCGACGCCGTCGTCTTCGACTTCGGCGGACTCTGGCACCACTACTGGTGCGATATCACTAGGACGCTGCACGTCGGCGAGCCTGGTAACGACTTCCGCCAGGTCTACGACACGGTGCTGGCGGCGAACACGGCGGCGAAGGAGGCTGTCAGGCCGGGCGCGTCATGCGCTGACATTGACCGGGCTGCGCGTGACGTCATCGAGGCTGCCGGATACGGTGAGTATTTCATCCACCGCGTCGGGCATGGCCTCGGCATGGACTCGCACGAGGAGCCGTACATGGTCGCCGGCAACGAACTGCCGCTGCAACCAGGCATGGTCTTCTCCGATGAGCCGGGTATCTACGTGCCTGGTGAGCATGGCGTGCGCATAGAAGATATCCTCGTCTGCACCGATGATGGTTACGAGAGCTTCAATCACGCTCGGCGCGACCTGGTGGTGGTGGAGTAATGGCACGGGAGCTGCCTTCGAGCGCCGAGGTCATTATCATCGGTGCCGGAATCATGGGCTGTTCGATTGCCTACCATCTGGCTGAACGGGGCATGCGCGACATCCTGGTGCTGGAGCGTGACCAGATTGGGCGTGGCGCCACCGCCGATGCAGCTGGCGGGATTCGCTTGCAGTTCTCGACCGAGACGAATATCCGTCTGTCTCAGATCAGTCTGGAGTATTGGGAGGCATTTGAGGAACGTTTCGGCTTCAACATCAGCCTTCGCCAGCAGGGCTACCTGTTTCTGCTGACCCGCGATGATGAGATTCCTGTCTTCCAACACAATCTGGCTCTGCAACAGTCGCTCGGCGTCCCTGCCACCTGGATATCACCGAGCGAAATTGCTGAACTGAATCCCGCAATTGTCCTCGATGGCGTGATCGGAGGGACGTTCTGTCCGCGCGATGGCTGGGCGGACACCAGTGGCAGCACGATGGGATTCGCGCAGGCGGCGCGGCGAGCGGGTGTGCGAATTCATGAAGACGCACCTGTCACGGGGGTCATTGTCGACGGCGACCGTGTGACGGGCGTTGAAGTGCAGGGCCAGCGAGTCTCCACGCCGCTGGTGATCTGCTGCGCCGGGCCCCAGACGAACGCGGTCGGACTGCTGGCTGGGCTCGATCTGCCGGTGCATCCGATCCGTCGCATGTCGTTCGTGACCGAGGCGTTCGACGCGATTCCCGCAACGGTGCCGATGACGATCGAGTTCGCGCGCTCGCTCTACTTCCATCCCGAGTCGAGCGGGTTTCTCTTCGGTATGTCGAACGCCGACGAGCCGAGTTCGTCGGAGAAGATCGTAGATGACGACTGGATGTTCACGACCATCGAAGCACTGATCGAACGCGCACCGGCCTTCGAGCAGGCGACTGTGCGTCGCGGCTGGGCGGGGTTTTATGAAGTGACTCCCGACGACAATCCCCTGTTCGGTCGGGTGGACGAGGTCGAGGGCTTCCTCGTCGCGGCGGGGTTCTCCGGTCACGGCTACATGCAGGGACCCGCCATTGGGCTGCTCATAGCCGAGCTGTTGCTGGACGGCGCGACGAAGACGGTGGACATGGGCGCATTTCGACCGGGACGCTTCGCGGAAGGCGCGTTGATTCAGGAGCACAATGTTATCTAGAAATGGACTTTGGGGGGTGCGAGTGCAGACATGGTGATCGGCGTTGGATACGTGACGCTGCACGTCTTTGAGAGCCATTCCTTGAAGGATAAGCGTCGTGTGGTGCGCTCGCTTGTAGAGCGGACGCGCCAGAAGTTCAATGCCAGCGTAGCTGAGGTCGATCATCTCGATGCCTGGCAAATCGCCGGAATCGGGTTCACTTGTGTCTCCAATTCCGGTGCGCACGCCGACGAGATGCTCGCTCAGATCATCCGCTTCATCGAGAGCAACGCCGCATTCGGATCGCTTGGGGAAGTTTCCACTCAACTCATCCACATCGATTAGCCAGGAGAGCGATGCAAGGCGGAGAAGTTCACGGGCGTGACATAGTCGAGCGCATGGCGCGGTTTCGGCTCGCTCAACGCGACCGTGTGTCGACTGTCTCTGACGCGGCAATCTGCACTTTGAACAGGCACGCGAGCTGGCTGGTGTTGGCCGGTTCGTTCGCGATCACGTTCGCTCTCTATGGTCAGGCGCTCGGCTTCGCGTTCCTGTTCGATGACACGATTGATTTGACACGCGTCGAGGGACGCTCGTACCTGTCACTGCTGGCGTCGTCCGAAGGGTACGCGTATTACCGCCCGATCCCATTCCTGATCTGGAAGGCGCTGCACGCTGTTCAGGGCCACTACGATCAGGCGACGCTGCATCTCCTGCCGATCGTCGTCCACGCCATCAGCGGATGGCTACTCTTCATGCTTGTACGGAGGCTTGGTGCGGGTAACTGGGCTGTCTTCCCGGCGTTGCTGTTTGTCACAGCGCCGTTCCACTATCAGTCGGTGCCGATCGTTGGTACGGTGTTCCACCCGTTGGCTGGAATGGCGATCCTCGCAAGCCTCTCTCTTTACCACTTCGCGCGTACGACCGTGACCGACGAGGCAAGACGATTTCACGTCGCAGCCATTTTAGTGACCATCGTCGCGCTCTGGTCGCATGAGTCGGGTATCGTGATCGCGGCGCTGATCCTTGCACTGGAAGGATTCGTCCTCTGGCGTGCTGGTCGCAGACGACCGTCGCCGTGGGTGGCCGCGCATCTGCTTGCGGCTGTGGCTTTCTTCATCACATGGTTATCCGTCGAGAAAGTGCCGTTCAGTGAACGAACCGATTTCGGTGAGCTGCATCCGAAGACAATGTTCTTCCTGCAAGGCTTCATCTATCCGCTGACTGCGCAGATCGTCTGGGTGGAAGACCATTTCGGACTCTCACTGGGGATTGTAGACGTCGCGCTCGTGTCGTTCCTGCTCGTTGGCCTCGCGTTTGGAATGTCTGGTAGGCGGACCGGGAGACGAACGCTGCTCGCCATTCCGGCACTTGGGCTGGGTATCGCCGTCGTCGCCAGTGCGCCGTCGGTAGCGAGATTGTCGTGGGCGTATGTCGAGAACTCGCCGAGGTTGCTGTACCTGGTGATGATCGGGTCGGCCCTGTTCTGGGGGCTGCTGCCGTCACTGCGCTTTGGAAGCGTGCGGTTCGATCGTTACTGGCGGGTTGCGACGATCGCTTTCCTTCTGAGCATCGTCGTGCAATCGTGGCGCTTCATCGACGTTCGGATGGAGATGTTCGCCCAAGGATCGGCTACGATTGACGACATTGTCGCTCAGGGCGAGGTTTACCGAGGACAACGTCTGCTGTACGTGAACGCACCGTCCTGGTTCGCGCAGAATCGTTATGAGTACCCTTACGGCCATTTTGGCGTGCAGCTCGTCCCGAACTACATTGGGTTCGACCGCCTGATTTATGCGAGTTCAGAAGAGTCCTTACAGACCGACGCGCGGTCTGTTTCGTGGCAGCCGCCCGTCAGCGCGGGTGCGTACCCGTTCGGTCCGCACGGGTTGGATGCACCGCCGGAAGAACTGGACACCCTGCTGCGCGAGGGACGCGAGCTGGTGCAGGTCGCGCCGCGAGACGGTGCATTCGCAGTTCGGTACATTGGCAGGCTGGAAGCGGACAGCGCGGAGAGGCTTCCAGAGCTTTCCGGAAGACTGGGTAATGGCGTCTACATTGATCCTGTGCGGCTTGGATTCGACGACGGACTGCTCCTCGTGTTCATCACCTGGAACGCAGTTGAGCCGGATGGAACTGACTACGACACGGTCGTCGAGTTGCGCGACATCGATGGCAACAGTGTTGGCCGCTACGAAGGATATGCGCTCGGCGGACTCTCGGCACCACGATTGTGGAAAGCAGGCGACCGAATCGCTGATTCAGCGGCGTTCGATCTGCCGCCATCGGGCCGATACACCGCATGGGTTGGACT
>Ga0136611_10000031_pt1 | contig 72271 bp, 66 predicted proteins | sample AntDrymUQ2232306_2_FD_106645 | JGI IMG/M metagenome (GOLD analysis project Ga0136611, IMG submission 106645) | Polar desert sand microbial communities from Dry Valleys, Antarctica - metaG UQ223 (23.06) | ecosystem: Environmental > Terrestrial > Soil > Desert | place: Antarctica: Dry Valley... | reverse complement strand
GTGAAGTATCGGCCCTCCGCGATGTCGAGCTTATCGATCTCGCGAATTACCGGTTCAGCCCCATCAATCCGGACATCGCGAAGCGTTTCGCTCTCCCGTTTTACTTCACGCGAATTCGGCAGGGCGCGAGCACCGATCTTGTCAATCAGCTGCGCGTTATCCTTTATGAAATCCAGCTCTTCGAATGTGAGTTCTTTGTTCCGTCGCTGAGCCGCGGCAATCGTGTCGGTATCCTTAAAGTCGTCAAAGCTGAACCGGCGAACGGTGAAGGCATTCGATCCGATACCGGCGAGCTTCTCATCTACGTATGATTTGAATCCAAGGAGGAGCGAAACGACGATCATAAACGTCATCACGCCAATAATTACGCCGAGTAAGGTCAGAAACGACCTGAGCTTATGTGCCCAGATGGCATCGAGGGCAAGCTTGAATGTTTCGGAGAAGTTCATCCGCTGAACCTAACGGGTTTCGGCCAAGTCTAACAGATAAACATTCCCGCCCTCAGCGGGCGTTCAGCTCATCCTTTTCGATGCGGCCGTCACGAATCGTGAGCACGCGATGCGCTCTCGCTGCGATGTCCGGTTCATGCGTCACTACGATGATCGTATTTCCATCCGAGTGGAGTGTCTCGAAAAGGGCCATGATTTCGACGCTCGTCTTTGAGTCGAGAGCACCTGTTGGCTCGTCGGCGAGAAGAATCGAAGGATTGTTCACGAGGGCACGGGCAATCGCCACACGCTGGCGCTGGCCGCCGGAGAGTTCGTTTGGCCGATGCGTAACGCGATCTCCGAGCTCGACGGCAGCGAGCGACGCGCGTGCCCTGTCGTTTCGCTCGGCGGCCCGCATTCCGGAATAAATCAGGGGAAGTTCGACGTTATGCAGAGCAGTCGCCCGTGCGAGAAGGTTAAAGGTTTGGAAGACAAAACCGATCTCCTTATTCCGGATACGGGCCAACTCATCATCCGTCATATCCGAAACGAGATTGCCGTTGATCCAGTAATCGCCCTGCGTCGGAGAGTCGAGGCAGCCGATGAGATTCATGAGCGTAGACTTTCCCGAACCCGATGGTCCGATGATCGCCAAATACTCGTTACGTTTCACCTCGAACGACACGTCTCGGAGCGCGTGTAGTTCCTCGGTGCCCATCTGGTAAGTCTTCCAGATGTTCTGCATCGAGATGATCGTCTCCCCTGCAACCGGGACAGTCGCACGGGCTTCGGAAGTTGCTCCGTTTTCGTCCATAGATCTTTAAGTCTTGTTTGCGGCCTCGCCTTCTTTCTTTTCGGTCTTTCGTACGGACGCGTCTTCCTTGAGGGTATTTAATACTCTGCTGGGGCCGGTTATAACTTCGTCGCCGACTTCGAGTCCGGAGAGAATTTGACGATCTGATTCACCGATAATACCGGTCGTTACTTCACGGAACTTAGCTTTGTTAGCTACGAGCACAAACACACCCGTCACGGCCTTCGGCTTGTCCTTCGGTCCATCCCCCGGAAGCGGAGTTTGATCAGGAGTCGCCTCTGGCTTTTTCTCGATAACGGCCTGCAGCGGCACCGCGATCACGTCATTTACCGTTTTTGTCGTAATCTCCGCCGTTGCGCTCATTCCGGGACGCAAACCACTCTTAATCTCATCTGGCAGATCGCGAAGCTCGATCACAACACGGAATTCCTTCGCCTCCTGAACGTTGATATTTGTTGACAGCCCGCCGCTCGTCTGCGATTTGCCGACGGCAAGCGGCGTCTTCTGCGTCACTTCGCCGAGAATATCGCGGTCTTGAAACGCGTCGACTTTAATCTTTGCCTTCTGCCCGACGGCGACCTGATCGATCGACGTCTCATCTACTTTTACCTCGACGTTGATCGTAGACATATCCGCGATCGTGAGAAGCGCTGTCGTCGAAAGACCTGCGACAGCAAAGGTGCCAACCTTCGAAGGAATCTCCGCGATAACGCCGTTAATCGGCGCGTATTGCATCGTCTTGTCACGTTGACTACGCGAGCCTCGGAGGAAGGCGGACTGTTGGTCGGCGCGAGACCGACTGCTGCTGACATTGATTGACGCAGTGTCGACGGAGCGTCTAGCATCTTTCACCGCAGCAGCTTGCTGATTCCGACGGGCGATGGACTCGTTGACGGCCAGACGGGCAGACTCGAGGCGAGCTCGGGATGTCTTGAGGCCGATCTGCGCATTTTCGAGCGAGTCTTTCTTAGTGTCGTATTCGAGCCGCGAGATTACACCTGCTTCAAGTAGCTGAGCGTTACGAGTCACCTCTCGCTGAGCGGTGTTCACCTCGACCTGCGCCCGATCGACGTCGGTCTGAGCTGTCACTACATTTTGTCGAGACGAGGTGACAGCGGCATCTGACGCATTCAAACCCTGCTGAGCCTGAGAAAGCTGATTCTGCGCACCGGTGACCTGAGACTGCGACGAGCGGACATCGTCCTGCGCAACCTGGACCGCGGCTAGTTGCGCGTCGGTGCTCGATTGAAGCTGGTTTGGGTCGAGACGAACGAGCGGCTGGCCTTGAACAACCTGATCGCCTTCCTTTACGTAGATCTCCTCGATTCGGCCCTGAACTTCGCTCGTCAGGTTCATGAATTGAATAGGACGAACTTCGCCGGACGACGTAACAGTGGATCTGAGTTCGGTTCGCGTTTCGACCTTGACGACGGTGACCTCGGGTGTATCCGTGCGAGTCGCAAAAACGGAAACGATAATGATAATCACCAGCAATACAGCGACCGACGATCCGATGATTATCTTGCTCTTTCGGCTGAGTGCCATAATCTAATTTGTCCTCGAAAAATGGAATGTCGGCCGTGGAGAAAGCGCTTTAGGCCGGATTGCAATAACCGACTATTACGACCTGTTGCACGCCATTGTTTCAGAAAAACGCCGCAGAATCGAGCAGTCCGCGGGTAAGCCCAGCGGAGCGCGATTCCATCACCAGCCTCAGCAATTTACGAACGTGGCAAAGAAAGGTTAGAATACCGACCAATCACGATCGATGCCTCGATCGTTCGACTATTCTGATGATCGCCTGTACAAACTGTGGAACCAATAATCTCGCGTCGTCACAATTCTGCGACGAGTGCGGGGCCAAGCTCATTCGTTTCGACAGCTCCGTACCGGCGCCGGCCGTCTACGTCCCGCCAAGCAAGGCTCCGGTCTCGCGCCCGAGGGAGCGTTCGCGACCTCCGTCGATGTCGGAATCGAACGGTGTGCAAAGCGTTCACTCGATGGATGCCAAGCTCGTCCTCGAGCGAGGCGGGAAGTCGGGGGTAGAGTTTCGGCTCGTCGGCTCGGAGGCGATCATCGGACGGTGGGACGCTGACAATGGAGTGTTTCCGGAAGTCGATCTAGACACACATGATCAGGAGGCGAAGGTTTCACGCCGGCACGCGCGCATAAAGGTACTCGACGGTAAATATGTCGTCGAGGATCTTGGTTCCACAAATGGAACGTACATCAATCGGGGCCGCCGTCTGCTGCCGGGCATGCCGCAGCCTGTGGGCGACGGAGACGAGATTATTGTCGGTAAGACCTTCCTACGGTTTCGCCTTGCGGACGAATAGTTTATAGATGAAACACTGCCAGGCATGTTCTTCTGAGGTAGCGGACGTCGATACGTTCTGCCCTCACTGCGGCGTGTCGCTCGCGGCACTTAGCCAGCCTTCCGATCCGGTCGAGGTCGGCGGGAACCTAGAGGAAGATAGCCCGGCGACGCCTGCTGCTGACGAGGCCGCGACTGTGGAAGAAGGCCAAAGTGATTCGGCTCCATCTGCGACAACGCCTCATATCGGAACTATGAATACCGGCGGCCGAAAGTCCGGCCTTAAGCCGCTCGCAGAGGGCACGGTGCTGATCAACAGATACGACATCGTGCGCAAGATCGGGGGCGGCGGCATGGGTGCTGTTTACCTGGCAACAGATCGAAACCTCGGCGGGGTACTTCGGGCGGTCAAGGAAATGGTTCAGTCCCACATCGAGGCTGAGCAGCAGGAAAAGGCGATCGAGGATTTCAGGCGCGAATCGATGATCCTATCTTCGCTTGATCATCCTTCGATCCCGACGATCTACGACTACTTCTATGATGAAACCGAGGGGCGCTTCTATCTCGTAATGAAGTACATTGCGGGCGGCGATCTTGCCGGCCGAATCCGATCTGCACCGGAAGGGCGCATAGAGGAACGGACGGTTGCCGAATGGGCATATCAAGTGGTTGACGTTCTCGACTACCTGCACAATCTGCCGACAAAGATCGTCTACCGAGATCTAAAGCCATCGAACATTATGATCGACGGCAATACGGGTAAGGTAATGTTGATCGACTTCGGAATTGCCCGGTCTATCAATCAGCAGGAAAAAGGCGTGACCGCTGTCGGCACAATGGGCTATGCACCTCCGGAACTCTTTAGCGGAAACGTTGAACCGCGTTCGGACATATACAGTCTCGGGTCAACGATGTTCCATCTGTTGACGGGTGCCGATCCGCAAAGCAATCCACTGCTCATCTTCGATTTTCAAAAAAATCCCCGTCCACGTCAGATCAACTCGCAGCTGACTGATCAGATGGAACGAATGTTAATGCGCGCCGTTGAATACAACGCGGATGCGAGGTTCGATAGCGCGGCCGAGATGCGCGACGCGCTGGCGCAGCATCTTCAGAATCTTCGCAACGGCCAAGTTAGTTACGGTGTCACTGAAGTTCCGCAGGCTGTAGGGCTCTCGCATCAGTCCGTGTTCTGCGGCTTCTGCGGACAACGCATTGTTGCGACCGATATGTTCTGCGCCTTTTGCGGCTCACGCCAACCCATGGCTCAGCACGGTGTTCACGTTGAGGCCTATCGCGGCGGAGCCGACACGACTGCGAAACTAGTTCTACTCGGCACCGACTCGCTTGATTCGCCGGCGTATACAATCGAAAAGATGGAGAGTCTTGTCGGTCGCCGCGATCCAATGTCAAATATATTTCCTGAAGTCGACCTCTCGAAGTACGATCCGCAGACCAAGATTTCACGGCGCCACGCAAAGATTTGGCGCGACGGCCCAAACTTTCTCGTTGAGGATTTGGGTTCATCCAACGGTACGATAATATTGAGCGGAGCGACCGATACCCAAAAGCTGCAGCCTCATCAGCCGCATCGTCTAAATCACGGAGACAAGCTCCGAATGGGTGATATGACTCTGCATTTCGTCGTCAATTAGTTTTATGGCTGTGGAAGCTGGCGAGGCTCATCTGGAGGAACATGTTGGTGGCGTGCGGGCGATGCAGCCGACGTTCCGGGCAATCGATTTTAGACCGCCGTTCCTGCTCCGGCTTGGCTCGATCCTCATCGACTACATCGTCCTGCTAGTGATTCCGCTTAGCGGACTGCTGTTCGAACGTCTCGTTGGCGGCGTAGGGTTTGAGGTAGTCTCGGATCGAACGTTGTGGCTCCTGGCCTTCGTCCTCGCCGGCGTCAATGTAGTTCTCCTTCCCGTAATCGGCGGACAAACCATCGGGAAAATGTTGACGGGAATTCGAATAGTGATGCGTGACGGCGGCATGGTATCGGTAAAGGGAATGGTGCTCAGACAGACAATTGGTTACCTGATATCGATCGCCACGCTCGGTCTCGGACTTTTTATCGCTGGCCTTAACACGAGTGGAAGGTCCCTGCATGACTTCATATTTGGCACTGTTGTCGTTCGTGCCCGCAAGATCCTGGTTTCCGTATAAATGCCACAGTTACTCATCAGACAAGCGGACCAATCCGAGAATAATGTGCCGCTGAGCCGCCTTCGGACGACGATCGGGCGTAGTGCCCGCAGCGATGTCTGTATCCCCGATGGGTTCGCGTCGCGACTGCACGCAGAGATTCGGCAGGAGGGCGGGCGATACTGGCTCCACGATCTCGGCTCGGCGAACGGGACGCGCTATAACGGCAACCTCGTTAAGGCGCCGATCCCGCTCCTGGGTGGCGGAGAAGTGCAGATCGGCGAGACGACGCTGCGCTTTGACGACGACGACAGTAAGGGGCCACGGAGCGTGAGTGCAACCTTTATTGCCGAAACCGACGCGCTCGACCCCTCGCACACAATCGCTCTCAGCCCGAAGATCAACCCGACGAACGAGATTCTCGAGTCGCAGTTCTCGAGTCGCAATGACCTCCTCGGGCTAATCAGCAAGGTCGGAGTGACATTGCTTTCATCGACGGGCCTTGACGACACGCTCAATCAGATCGCATCCCTTGTTTTCGAAGCCGTGCCGGCAGAGCGCGTCGTTATAATGCTTCGGAACGAGAAATCAGACGCTGAGATGGAGATCAAGGTCGCGCGAATACGCGGGCAAGACGAAACTCCCGAAGAGGTTCGCATCAGCCGCGGCGTAATGCGGGAGGTGGTCGAGAACGGGAAGGCCGTGCTGACATCCGATGCGCAGCAGGATCCGCGTTTCGCAAGTCAGACGATCATGCTGCAGGGAATTCGCTCCGTGCTCGCCGTCCCGTTGAGCGTCGATGAACGTCACATCTTCGGGCTGATTTATGCCGATTCGCCTACATACGAATCTACTTTTGCCGCCGAGCACCTCGACATCTTGACGACGCTCGCGTCCGTCGCATCGATACGAGTCGAAAACGCCAGTCTGATGGACGAACGGATCAATCGCGAGCGGATGGAGCGTGAGCTCGAGCTCGCAATTGAGATCCAGCAGCGGTTTCAACCGACTGCCCCGCCGCAAGTCGACGGCTACGAGTTCGAGGGAATCTCGTTTTCGTGCTACGAGATCGGCGGCGACTACTACGATTTCATCCCACGCGAGAATGGCAAGATGATGGTCGCGCTCGGTGACGTCTCCGGCAAAGGCGCGGCCGCGGCGCTGCTGATGTCGAGTCTCCACGCCGCGATGCACGCACAGGTCACGGCAGGAACGTCACTCGCCGAGATGCTCGTCTCTATAAACACTTACCTATCCGAGAACACGCCTTCGAACCGATTCATTACACTTTTTGCAGCCGAGCTTGATCCATCCTGCGGCGTCCTTTCGTTTATCAACGCCGGTCATAATCCTCCTCTCATAGGTCGGGCCGACGGTACGGTTGAACTGCTCGGGTCGGGCGGATTGCCGCTGGGCATTATGCCATTCGCACAATATGACCTCGGCAGTGCGCAGCTTAATCCGGGCGACGTGCTCGTCATCTATTCAGATGGCGTCTCGGAAGCTAATAACCTCGCAGAGGACGAATTCGGTATGGAACGCCTCGAAGAGGTCGTCGCCCAAAATGTCTCCCAAACCGCGACCGGACTCCGTGACAAGGTTGAATCCGCACTCTCCCAATTCACCGGCACCGCCGCCCCAAACGACGACATCACTCTGGTCATCGTGAAAAGGCTTTGACCCGAAGCTTTTACGTATTTCCACGACGGCTTTCCGAAGATCGCGGATAGATTTTCGCTAATCGCTCAAGGCGTTCAGCATTGTGCTACGCCTGCCGTTGAGCTCGCTGCCTAGATTCTCGCTCACTTTCGCATACCCCGATATTTTTCTATACTCGTAGATTCGTGTTCGGCCGCACCTGACACGCATACGAGATGGCACTTTTCTGGCGACGAAATAAATACGAGACATCGGTTCTCGGCCTCGACAAATCAATCGAGGAATTGCAGGCGCAGGAGGCGGCAGCCGAGCGCGAATTGTCGGTGCGCTTCAATAAGGCGATCGAGAAAACGCGAAGCTCGATCGACTCGCGTCTGGACACGATCTTCGAGGGCCGTAAGAGGATCGACGATGCATTTCTCGACGAACTCGAAGAGATGCTGATATCGACCGACATCGGCGTGCCGACCACGATGTCGATTCTCGAAAATGTTCGACGAGGTGTCTCGCGTCACGAAATAAGCGATCTTTCCGCTCTCAAGTCGGCGATAAAGAAGCAGCTAATTTCGATCCTAAATGAGTCGGCAACGCACGGCGTTGCAAGCGAGTCGGCAACGGATCAATCGATCAAGCCCTATGTTCTGATGGTTGTGGGCGTAAATGGCGTCGGCAAAACAACTACTATCGGCAAGCTCGCGCAGCGAATCAAGGAAGATGGCAACGACGTGCTGATATGTGCGGCCGACACGTTCAGAGCCGCTGCGAGTGATCAGCTTGAAATCTGGGCGACGCGTGCGGGCGTTCCTATCGTTCAGCAAAAGCAGGGCACCGATCCTGCGGCGGTACTATTCGACGCGCTGGCCTCGGCTAAGGCCCGAGCTTCGGACGTATTAATCGTTGACACCGCAGGACGGCTCCACAACAAGGCAAACCTCATGGCCGAGCTTGAAAAGATGAAACGCATCTCCGCCCGCGAAGTAGAAGGCGCACCCCACGAAACGCTGCTCGTAATCGACGCCGTGACCGGTCAGAACGGTCTCGAGCAAGCGCGACAGTTTACAAAGGTTGCGGATGTGACGGGTATCGTACTCACGAAACTCGATGGCACTGCGAAAGGTGGTATCGCCGTCGCCATCTCTAAGGAACTCGGCCTTCCGATTCGCTATGTCGGCATCGGCGAACAGGTCGCAGATCTCGCGCCGTTCGACGCAGAAAGCTACGTCAACGGGCTTTTCAACTAGGATGGCCTTCTCCGAAATTGACATCAGATATGCGCGACGTGCCCTCGAACTCGCGCGTCTTGGCGTCGGCCTCGTCTCGCCAAATCCGCTTGTCGGTTGCGTGATAGTGTCGGCGGACGGAAATGTCGTTGGCGAGGGGACTTATGTCTACGAGAACGTCGTCCATGCTGAGGCGATAGCACTCGCCCAGGCCGGCACTAAGGCGCGCGGAGGCACTGCGTACGTATCGCTCGAACCGCACGCTCATTTCGGACGAACTCAGGCCTGTACTTCTCTTTTGATCGATGCGGGAATAAAACGGGTCGTGTCGCCTATCAATGATCCTAATCCGCTGGTGTCGGGCAAGGGTTTCGAAACACTTCGCTCCTCGGGAATTGATACGATAACTGGCGTTCTTGCCGACGAGGCAGAATGGTTAAATGAAAAGTTTAATTGCTGGCACGAGAAAGGTCGTCCGTTCGTACATCTCAAACTCGCGATGTCTCTGGACGGCAGGATCGCGCTCACGAACAGCGTGTCGACGGCGCTTTCCGGCGAATCGGCCCTGCAGCGAGTTCATCAATTGCGTCACGAGCATGACGCGATCCTCGTCGGCTCTAACACGGCTGTAGTCGACGATCCATCGCTTACGGATCGCAGCGGAAAGCCGCGCCGTAGACGTCTCGTTCGGCTCGTGCTCGATGATCAATTGCGGATTGATGAGACATCAACGCTCGTCACCACCGCGAACGACACGCCGACGATCGTCTTCACGTCGAGTATAAATGCCGAGAAGAAGCGGCGACTCGCGGATCTTGGCGTCGAAGTTGTCGACATTGACTCAACATGCAGGGACCTGGCCGCCGTCCTCGGCGAGTTGAAGAAACGCGATATTCAAAGCGTACTGGTCGAGGGCGGCAGCAACGTCGCCGGCGCATTTGTGGACGCGCGTCTCGTGGATAAGCTCACGTTCATTGCTGCACCGATTGTGTTGGGCGGCCACGACGCGCCCGTGGCCATCGCTGGTAAAGGAGCGAGGAATCTGGATGGCGCTATGCGTCTGCGAGACCTGTCGATTGAACGGATCGGCGACGATATCGGATTCACAGGCTATCCAGTCTTCCCCTGATCGGCGACATGGCCCCATCCCATTACAATCCGGCAAAACGTTCGCTCGGTCAAAATTTTCTTATCGATGAATCGGTAATCTCGCGCATTGTGGCCGCGCTCGGAGAAATCTCCGGAGCAAATGTTGTCGAGATTGGTCCTGGCCGCGGCGCCCTCACAGCAAAGCTGATTGAGGCCGGGGCCGTGCTCACACTAATAGAGAAAGATTGGGCGATGGCAGAACTGTGGCGAAAGGCTGGGCAGCCGCGCGTGATCGAAGCAGACTTTCTCGCTCTCAATATCGACGATATGTTCTCGGCAGACTTTCCGCCGCCGTCGAAGTTGATCGGCAGCCTTCCCTATAACGTTGCGACACCGATTCTGGAACGCATTGCGTCCAAGTCGCATTACTTTTCGGACGTAGTTTTTATGTTTCAGAGAGAGGTTGCTGAACGGATATGCGCGCTGCCCTCCAACAGCCCTCGAGGATACCTGTCGGTGATCTCTCAAAGCGCATTTGAGATCGAGCGTCTTTTCGACGTGCCGCCTGACGCTTTTGAGCCGCGCCCCAAAATTTGGAGCACGGTCCTTTATTTCCGTCCAAAGCCAAAGCCCTCGTTCGAGCAAGACGGTTTTCGACGCCTCGTTTCACTGGGATTCCAGCAAAAACGAAAAACTCTTGCAAATAATCTCAAGCCCTACTTCGAAAAGCTTTCTGTCGCACTCGATCTCGCGCACATCGACGGTCGACGGCGGGCCGAGGATCTCTCACTTGAAGAGTGGGTACGGCTCAACGATACCTTCGACGCTCTCGGCAAACGTGCGTGATATACTCCTCGTTTCGATTAGGCAATACACGATGAGTAAGATTGAAATAATTCCCCTCGGCGGCATCGGCGAATTTGGAATGAACTGCATGGGCATCCGATATCGCGATGAGATGATCGTCGTCGATGTTGGAATGGGCTTTCCGGAGGAGACGCCGTTCGGTGTCGATATCTCGATTCCGAATTTCGATTTCCTCGAGGAATATCGCGATGATCTAACCGCGATCGTTCTCACGCACGGCCACGAGGACCACATTGGCGCTCTCGCCTACATTCTCAGAAAGTTCAATCTGCCCGTGTATGGCTCCAGGTTTACCCTCGCCCTTACCGAGAAGCGTCTCGAAGAATTCGATATGCTCGGGGATGTCCTGACTCACACGGTCAAGCCCAACGATATCGTCGAGATCGGACACTTTAAGATTGAGTTTATTCACGCATCGCACTCATTGGTCGAATGCTTTTCGCTTGCGATCCACACGCCCGCCGGGACCATTATCCACACCGGTGACTACAAGATCGACGACACTCCCGTCATCGGTGCACCGTACGACCTAAAAACTCTCGGCCGCATCGGCGACGAAGGCGTCCTTGCGTTGCTTTGCGATTCTACAAATGCGACGGTCCCCGGCCGCACGCCGTCCGAGATGGCCGTGATTCCGGCCTTTGAAGAGATCTTCGAACAAACCGAGGGGCGCCTTTTCGTTTCGACGTTTTCATCATCAATGCATCGCCTGCAAATAGTCTTCGACGTGGCGCACGAGTTTGGTCGACGCGTGTGCGTACTAGGCCGATCGATGATGAAAAATGTCGAACTCGCGACAGACCTCGGCTTGCTTCGGATAACGGGGAATACGCTCATCGAACTCGGCCCTTCGCGTGCGCTCGACGATGAGGAAATTTGTTATCTCGTCACGGGTTCGCAGGGCGAGATGCGAGCGGCGCTCTGGAATCTTGCAACGGGCAGCTACAAGGGGATGGAGATCGAGAAGGGCGACACTGTCGTTCTATCGGCACGCATCATTCCCGGCAACGAGAAAAATATCAGCCGGCTGATCGGCCACCTCTATAAACGCGGCGCGAACATCATCGAAGAAAAGCGGCGTTTGATCCACGTATCAGGCCACGCCTCGCAGGAAGACATCAAGATAATGGTCGAGACTGCAAAACCGAAATTCGTCGTGCCGGTTCACGGCGAGTATCGAATGCTCTTTCGCCAGAAGGAATATATTAAGAACCACGTCGGCAGCTATTCTGACGAAGACATAATCCTCATCGAGAATGGCAACGTTCTCGAACTCGACGAATACGGCGCCAACATCGTCGCTAAACACGAAATGTTTAAGACCTTCATCGATCAGGAATCGATGGAGGAGATCGAGTACGAGACAGTCCGCGAACGAAAACGTCTGGCCTACGGCGGAGCGATTTCGCTCGTCGTCGCGCTTGATGCAAAGAAAAACACACTGGCCGGAGACCCGATAGTTACGTTCGAAGGAGTCGCCGGCGTCGATCCGCTCAACGGCTTTGGAAACAAAGCGCGGGACAGCGTCCGGACCGCCATCGAAGATATGAAGCCCGAACACGTGGCTAATCGGACGATCCTAAAGGAAAATTTGCGCATTCACCTCAAACGCTTTATCCAGCAGCAGCTAAGTTCGAAACCCGTTATCGTCACGACCATCGTCGAAGTTTGAGCAGGCCGCGACCGCCCTTGAATTGGAAAGATAAAGTCGTATTGCTTACGGGCGCGTCGAGCGGAATCGGCGAAGGGCTCGCCATTGCCCTGGCGAAGCGCGGTGCGATACTTGGCCTCGTCGCCCGACGCGCAGAACTTCTAAATGATCTAAAGAATCGGTGCGCGGTCGCGGGCGGAGCTGCCCGAGTTTACGCTTGCGATGTGACTGATGCGGTCGCCCTCGAGAAGGCGGCGAATGCTTTTCGCGCCGAATTTGGCCACATCGATGTGTTGATAGCGAATGCCGGAATCGGCGGGAATGACGAGGCAACTCGAAGCTATCAACCCGCCGCGGTAAAGAAACTCATCGATATAAATCTGATGGGCGCCGTTAATGCAATTCACGCCGTCGTGCCGCAGATGATCGAACGCCGCAGCGGTCATCTCGTGGCCATATCGAGCCTCGCCGGTTTTCGCGGGCTGCCGAAATCCGCCGCTTATTCGGCGAGCAAGGCGGCGATGACGGCGTTTTTCGAAAGCGTTCGGCTCGACGTCGCCCGGCACAACATCGACGTCACGATCATTCAGCCGGGCTTTATCAAAACGCCTCTTACCTCAGGCCGCGAAGCAAAGATGCCGTTCCTCATGGATCTCGACCACGCCATCCCAAAATTCATTTCGGCGATTGAGAAAAAGAAAAAGTTCGCTGCCTTTCCATGGCAACTCGCCACGCTCGTCCGTGCAGTGCGGTTTATGCCCGCCTGGCTCTACGACCGCGTCGCCGGCAAAGCACGTCACCGCGAATAAAGGCCGCGCTTTGCATCCGATAACTCGTTAGATTTTCGGACTACTCTCATTTTGAGGTAGGGGCAATTCTCCTCTCTTGCGGTTGAATAGTATAAAGCTGAAACCGAGAACCAGCCCGAAGAGGATGTGTCCCATCAGACTGCCCATCGCAACGGGGCGCATCATTTCCATCATCAGCGGCGCAAACGCACTCATTCCGAGGAACAGGGGCATCAGAATCAGGCCGCCTAATATCCACCACGCAAAACCGTATAACACGCCCCATAAAAGCCCCGCGCCATACCCGTTAATACGGTTGCCCAACAACCACCCAAAGATGCCGCCGATGACCGCACTATTAAACAGATGATAGACCCAGCCGACGACGAGGCTTTCGGAACGCACCACCTGAGCGACCATCGCCATCATCGGCTTTCCGTCCGGCGCAGCCATCATCTGCATCATCACACCAAAGACCAAACCACCGATAAGTCCGGCGATGATTCCCACAACGATTCTTGAACGCATAGTTACTATCTCCCCTCAATTCTGTAATGTTCCTGGCTCTCATTGTACGCAGCCTTCACGAATAAATAAAAAAGACGATGGCTACGAATTAATGTGCCATCGTTAGATTTGCGGATTTGAAGCACCGAGTACGGTTGGATCAATCCCCCTTGTTAAAACATCAACCATGGCCTAAGTGTCCGAGATGCTCGTCCGCGATAAGCCAATGAATACCAAAAGAGCATTTTGGAGACTCAGACGGTTTGATCGGTCCTAGCGGACTTTAACCGTGGCAAAGCCTTGATGCGAGATTAATCGCCTAGGAGAGATTCCTTAGTGCCGCTAAAGCACATTGCGGCTACACCCAGCTGTGCGGTACGGCAATAGCGAGTGCCGGGGCGATGTGTTAGATTGGCATTTCGCGAATCGGGCCATTAACTTTCGGCCTGCTGAAACAAACCACAACGACCCTTCATGGACCTTCTCCAGGCAATAATTCTCGGCATTGTGCAGGGATTGACGGAATTTATTCCGATTAGCTCCACCGCTCACCTCGTCTTCGCGAGTCGTTTGACGGGCATCTATGACGGCAATCCCGATCAGATAACCGCCACGATGGCGGTGATTCAGCTTGGCACGCTCGCCGCTGTGTTTGTGTATTTCGCGGGCGATATCTGGAGCATTGCATCGGCCTTTGGGCGTGACCACTGGAATCTAGTTTTTAATAAACGGAGGATGCGCTTCTCCGGGACCGACGGCAGCCGGCCGATCTTTCTGTCCGAGGAGTCGTGGCTCGGCTGGCTGATCATAATTGGCTCGATTCCGATAGGTGTTGTCGGGCTGCTGTTCAAGGATTTCATCGAGGGCAGCGGCACGAAGAATTTGTGGTTCATTTCAATAATGCTGATCGTGATCGCCCTGCTTCTCGCGTTAGCAGAGGCGATTGGAAGCCAGCGTAAGGACATGCGACGGCTCGGACTGGTAGATGCAATCGTAGTCGGCTTTGCACAGGTGCTATCGCTGATGCCTGGAGCCAGTCGCTCCGGCTCGACGATCATGGGCGGCCTATTCTCTGGCCAAAAGCGTGAGACAGCGGCCAGGTTTTCGTTCCTGCTGTCGATACCTGCCATTGGGGCGAGCGGGCTGCTTCAACTCCAGGAAGCGATCGATATTCTGCCCGGTGATACGTTCGTGCCGCTAATTGTTGCCACCGTTGTCGCCGGCATTGTAGGCTACCTCTCGATTTGGTTTCTTCTCTCATTTCTAAAGCGTCGCTCGACGGCGATCTTCATAGTTTATCGCCTCGTTCTTGGCGGCGTACTTCTTGTCCTATTGTGGCGCGGAGTCGTCGACCCGGTTGTTAACTAGAAAGGTACCCTTCCTACCGGTCGGGTTTCCGCCTTCACGTATGCAGAAACGCTGGATAATTCGGAAGCACGATGCGGACGCCGTTAACGCGTTAGCCGCTGAACTGAACGTGCTGCCGCTCGTCGCTGCGCTCCTGATATCTCGCGGGTACGATACAAAGGAAAAAGCAGAGCGCTTCCTGCATCCCACGCTCGACCAGCTGCACGACCCGTCGCTTCTTAAAGGAATGACCGAGGCAGTCGCGCGCATCAAGACTGCGATTGAGCGTAAGGAAAAAATCCTCGTCTGGGGCGACTACGATGTCGACGGTACTACCGGCACTGCACTGCTTCGAAAAATGCTTTCGCTCTTTGGGTGTGAGTCCACGTTTCATTGCCCGAACCGATTCACAGAAGGATATGGCGTAAATATTCCCGCTCTGGAGAACGCAAAGCGCGACGGCGTCACGCTTGTGATCACAGTCGACTGCGGCATCCGCAGTTTCGAGCCCGTTGAATGGGCCGCGGCAAATGGACTCGATGTGATCATTACCGATCACCACCTCTCCGACGAGGCTCGCGGCGTTCCGAAGGCAATTGCCGTGATAGATCCGAATCAGAGCGGTTGCTCCTATCCCGATAAGACACTCGCCGGGGTCGGCGTTGCCTTTAAGCTCGCTCACGCTTTGCTTCGCGATGCAGGACGCGAAGATGAAATCGGGCAGTTTCTTAAGATCGCGGCGATCGGAACCGTCGCCGACGTCGTTGATCTGACCGGTGAGAACCGGGCAATCGTCACACTTGGGCTTCGCGATTTAACCAAAACAGATAACTGGGGCCTAAAAGCGCTAATGGAGGTAGCCGACTGCCGTTCCGATATGACGAGCTATCATATCGGCTTTCGAATTGGCCCGCGCATAAACGCCGCAGGGCGAATGGATGTCGCGAAGCACGTAGTCGAGCTGCTTGAGACGCAAGATTTCAACGAGGCTCGCCGACTCGCCGAGATGCTCGACAGCAGAAATCGCGAGCGGCAAAAGGTTCAGCAGCTTATCACCGACCTTGCCCTGACCGAGGCGGCCTCCGCTGGCGATGCATCGTTTATCGTCGTTGCCGGCCAGGGCTGGCACAAAGGTGTCATCGGCCTAGCCGCATCAAGGATCGCCGAAAAGCTCTTTCGCCCGACTCTAGTTTTGACTGTAAACGACGGTATCGCCCATGGAAGTGCGCGCAGCATTGCAGGTTTCCATCTTCTCGACGCGCTCGATTCCTGCTCAGATCTTTTTCACCAATATGGCGGACACGCGGCGGCCGCCGGAGTCACTCTCGGCGAGGAGGGAATTGCGGCCGTGAAGGACCGGCTGAACCAGCACGCGATCGCCACTTTCGCTGATCGCGACCTTCATCCTGAGCTCCACATCGACGCGCTTCTTCGCAGTCGTTCTCTTAATCTGCAGCTCGTGGAACAGCTTTCCGCCTTCGAACCATACGGTGCCGGAAATCCCAAACCTGTGTTTGTCACGCGGGATCTGGTCCTCGGCGGCGAGCCTTATGTGATGAAGGAAAAGCACCTAAAGCTCAGGCTCGTCGACGAAGACGGACGAGCGTTCGAGGCCGTGTGGTGGGACGGCGTGGAGAAATCAAAGGGGCAAACGCTTAAAGTCAATTCTCGCATCGAATTAGCCTATGTCGTCGAGGCGAACAGCTGGCAGGGAAACACTCGACTGCAACTTGTTGTCGAGGATTTAAGGGTCAATAATTGAAGTCAATGGCAGCGCAGCACGACACAATCTCGAAAGACTATCGATTACGGGCGCAGGCACCGCGCGTCATTCGATATGTAGCCATTGCTGTGATCGCGGTGACGGTTATTGTCGTAGGCGTTGCGTTCTACAGAGAAAGTTCGACGACTGGATTCAAACTCAAGAGTGAGCACGCGCAACTTTCTACCGATGTGGTCGCTGAGGTTAGCGGATACGAACGCCTCGAAACGGATGGAACCCTGCGTAAACATCTCGTCCGCGCGGATTTTGCCCGAACCTTTTCTGACAATCATCAGGAGCTGACTAACGCCTACGTGCAGATATTCGATGACGCCGGCGAACCGGCGGACGAGATGTCGGCCCGCGAGGCGTTGTATATACCGGAGCCGGAAAAGAACTTTACCGCGTATATGAAGGGCGACGTGCGTATCGCTTCTCGCGATGGATTATCGGTAAAGACTGACAATATTACCTATACGAAGAAGACAGAGCTCGCGGAAGCTGAAGGGCTCGTTGAGTTTGAGCGTAAGAACGTCCGTGGGCGCTCAACGGGCGCTAATGTGTTGCTTCGCGATAAGAAGATTGACCTGTTATCCGATGTCGAGATCGAGACTTTCGAGTCACCTGAGCTCGCCGCGTCTGGTGTTCGATATGCGAAGATCAACTCCTCGAGGGCGTCCTACGACCAGAACGAGAGCCGAATCGACGCCTCGGGCAGCGTATCTATTTCGATCCAATCTAAATCGAAAGGAACAGGAGCGGCGCAGAATACGGAAGTCACTGCGGATCGAGCGTCGGTCCATTTTGATAAGTCCCAAGCGGCCGCTCAGGATGACGATGCCATTGCTCGTAACACTCAGCTCAAGAAACTCGAATTGTTTGACAATGTAAATATAGTCACGACAGAGAGTCGCCAACCCTCCACAACGATTACCTCGGGATACGCTCTCTATGACAAGGATGCGGACTTCTTCGAACTAAAGAATGCCGTTCATATTGTTACCGCTGCAAACGAGCGCCCCACCGACGTGAGAGCTGCCCACGCGTCATATTCACAGACGGCGCTCAAGATGAATTTATCGGGCGGAGCAGAAATAGTGCAGGCCGCTGACTACGTGAAAGGCGATTTTATCGAGGCCGACCTCTTTCCGGATAAGAAGGTCCGACTGGCGAGGGTTCGCGGAAATGCGCTCGTGAGGCAAACGAATGCCGAAAGGGTGACCTCTGTCACCGCACCTGAAGTCAACGCTTCGTGGGGCGATAATCGACAACTTGCCTCCGCGAAGGCGGTCGGGGCCAGCGAAGCTCGTCTCGATCCCGTCGACAAGTCCAGCTATTCGCTCGTCACACTTTCAGCTCCACAGGCTATTGAGGCTGTTTTCAAGGGAGAGGGTGCGCTTTCGCGAATCGACACCGAAGGGCGGACGACGTTCCAGATGAACGCTGCGAACAATTCCCCGAACGCTGCGAATAAGCGTGTTACGGCGGACAAAGTCACTACGTTTTTTCACGACGATGGAAAGAACCTCCGGCGTGCCGAAGCGGTCGGCAATAGCGAGCTTTATGTGGAGCCATTAAACGCGGCCCCGCAAAATTATCGAACGACCGTCAACGCGCCGCGATTCGATTGCGACTTTTTTGATGCCGGGAACAACGCAAAGACATGCGTCGGCGGCAAGAAGACAAAAACCGTGCGCCAGCCCACCGTGCAAGCTGCCGGCCGTGGCACGCAGACCTTGACTGCCGATCAGCTTAACGCAAATTTCAGCCAGGCATCGAGTGATGTGGAGCGGCTCGACGCGACAGGGAATGCAAAGTTTGTCGAAGGCAACCGCTCTGCGATTGGGGCCCAAATGTCATTCACGCAGGCAGACGAAACCGTGCGTCTTCGAGGCGATACACCGACTGCATGGGACGGAGCTTCGCGGGCTAAGGCGCGCGAGATCGATTGGGATACGGGGAACAACAAATCGTATTTGCGCGGCGGAGTTAGTACCACATACTACAGTGCGGAATCGGCGTCGGGTGCGACGCCATTTGCGAAATCCGACAAGCCCGTCTTCATAACGTCCGAATCGGCCGAGGCGGATCACACCGCGCAAACCGCCCTCTTTATTGGGTCGGCCCGCGCGTGGCAAGAGAATAATTATGTTCGCGGTGACCGGATCCACTTGGCTCAGCGCGAAGGCACATTCGAAGCTGAAGGCAATGTTCAGAGCGGCCTCTATGATGCAAAACAGAGCGGCAAAGCTTCAGGCGTCCCCGTTTTTGCTTCCGCGAAAACCATGCGGTACAAAAAGAATTCGGGCCTACTGCAGTACCGCGACAACGTCGATATTCGGCAGGGGCCGGATAGGATTACTTCGGGCAGTGCGGACGTATTTCTCGATGAGCGTAACGAATTATCTCGAACTGTAGCTGAAAATTCTGTGGTCATGACGCAACCGGGCCGGCGGGCCACCGGCGACTGGGCCCAGTATACGGCGGCGGACGAGATTGCGATAATTCGCGGGCGGCCGGCCACTGTTTCCGACGCCCAGAGCGGAGCCTCGCAGAATAACGAGATCACTGTCTACATGCGAGAGAATAGATTCGTTGGGGGCGGCTCCACTACAAAAGCCTCGACTAGTAGTCGTTCAAAGTCCGTGTATAAGGTCAAAGGAAGGCCATAGCCGATGACCAATCCCGACTCCGATTCAAATAACGGCCACCAGCCCTTGCAGGCACTCTCCGCTCGCGATCTTCAGAAAACATTTCGCCGCCGCCGCGTGGTTGACGGCGTAAGTCTTGAGTTGAAAGGAGGCGAGGTCGTCGGCCTGCTCGGTGCGAACGGCGCCGGGAAGACAACGACCTTTTACATGCTCGTTGGTCTGGAAGGTACCGAGGCCGGGAGCGTTTCGCTCGACGGCCAGGATGTCACGACCCTGCCAATGTACCTACGTGCTCGCCTCGGTCTCGGTTACCTTCCGCAGGAGCCGTCGATCTTTCGCAGACTGACGGCCGAACAGAACATCCTCGCCGTCCTCGAGACAACCGGTCGCAGTCGAGAAGACCGCTTCGCACGCCTTGAGGAGCTTCTCGAGGAATTCGGGGTGGCTCACGTGCGAAGAATTCGGGGCGACTCACTTTCCGGCGGCGAGAGGCGACGCGTGGAAATCGCGCGATGTCTCGCAACCGAGCCTAGGTATATCCTGCTCGACGAACCATTTGCCGGTATCGATCCGATCGCAATCGATGATATTCGCGAGATTATTCTATATCTCCGCGACCAGGGCATCGGCATCCTCATCACCGACCACAATGTCCGAGAAACGCTCGGCATCACCGACCGGGCATACATCATGTCCGACGGCGAAATTTTGCGTTCGGGCGCTCCGGTCGAGCTCGTCGAAGACGCCGACGTCCGACGGCTCTATCTCGGCGAGAGATTCTCCCTCTAGAATCCTGAGATTTTTCCCTTATCGCCCGCGAATCGTTATAATCTGAGCTACGGAACAGCATTTGCTGTCTAGACCTTTCAGTACCGGAAAAGCGCTTCAACTGATCCGAATATGTCGTCCCTACGGTTAACTCCACAGCTTCAGCAGCGAATGATACTGACGCCTCAGTTGCGTCAGCGAATCGAGATGCTGCAGATGACGACCGTAGAGCTCGCCGAGCTTGTCGAGCAGGAGATGGTCACAAATCCCATCCTCGAAGAGGTGCAGCCCGGCGACGAAGTCCAAGAGGTTTCTGACAGCCTTCTCGACCAAAACTCCGACGGATACGATGCCGAGTTCGAGAACGGGAACGACCCGACGTCCGACCGGATGATCGAGATCGGACAGGCCGACAAGGAGTTCGAGCGATTTGACCTGGACGCCCCGAGCGAGAATGGATTTGATGGAATCTCGAGCAATGAGAGCGGCGAGGAGGTGCACACCGAGCCTTCCGATTCGTTTGATGAAATCGACTACGGACGCGAATTTCAGGATTACCTTGATCCCGGCTACAAGACGCAGGAGATCGAGTACAAGGAAGATGCGCCGAGCTTCGAGCAGTTCCTTACGCATGCTCCTAACCTAGGCGAACATCTGGAATGGCAGCTCACGCTAATGTTGGTCGATGCGACGGTTGAAGAAGCGGTCCTCCAGATTATTGGCAACCTCGATGAGGACGGCAGGCTGACTCTTCCGCTCGAGGAGATCGCGGCCCTTTCCGGATGTTCACTTGAGGCGGCGACGAAAGCCCACCAGCTCGTCCTGGCACTCGACCCGATTGGTTGCGGTGCTCGCGACGTTCGTGAATGTTTGGTGGCGCAGCTTGCGAATATTGGAGAGGGAGAGAGCCTTGCAGCGAGACTCGTTCGGGATCATTTTGAGGACCTGCAGCCGCACAGACTTCTGCATCTCTCAAAGGCGACTGGCAGGTCGCTCGAAGCGCTCAACGACGAGATCGCAAAAATCAGGGAGTTAGATCCCTACCCCGGCCGACGCTTCGCCTCTAAGGATGCGATGTACGTCGCTCCGGAGGTTTACATCGAGAAACTCGACAACGATTATATCGTGTATTTTGTTGATGACGGCAGCGCGCGGCTTCGGATCTCACCGACGTACAAGGCGTTGGTGGATCAACCGGATACAACGAAGGAAACGCGGGATTTTATTAAAGATAAGGTGCGAGGCGCCGTCGACCTGCTTCGAAATATCGAGCATCGCAGGCAGACAATTTACCGTGTAGTCGAGTGTATAGTCGAGAGGCAGCGAGAATTCTTGGACAATGGCGTTGAATACCTAAAGCCGATGATGCTCAAGGACGTTGCGGAGGCAATCGGAATGCATCTGTCTACGATCTCCCGCGTGGTAAATCGTAAATACGCACACACGCCCCAGGGCGTGATCGAGCTTCGCAAGTTTTTCAGCGAAGGGATGATGAATGAAGACGGTGAGGAAGTTTCGACACGCATCCTCAAGCTAAAGATCAAGAAGATGATCGAAGACGAGAACACGAAAAAGCCGTTTACAGATGATGAAATCGCAAAGGTACTGATCAGGGACGGCGTTAAGCTTTCCAGACGTACAGTCGCAAAATACCGCGATCAAATGCAGATCGTGGGTTCGCGTGAACGTAAGACAATGATTTAGACAAGGAGGATTATGAAATTCGAGTATTCCGGTCGGCATATTACCGTTACACCCGCGCTAAAAGCGCACGTTGAGGAACACTTTGGACGCATCGGTGAGTTGTTTGAGGGTAAACCTGCAAACGCACATGTGATTATAGAGGTCGAGCGCGGCCGCCACCGAAGCGAGATCGTCGTAAAGTGGATGAACGAGGTCCTGACAGCGAACTCTGACGATTCAGATATGTATAAGTCGCTTTCGATGTCCGTCGATAAGATCGAAAAACAGGCGCGGCGGCTGAAGGATAAGATAATAGACAAGTCGCATAAGGCCACCAAGGCCGCAATAATAGTGGCGGACGCTGAAGTTCCATCCACGTAATGAAAGAGCGCCGAAAGTACGACACTGATCTTCCGAGGCTCGTTATTGTAACGGGCCTTAGCGGGTCGGGGATGAGTTCGGCTACGGACGCGTTTGAGGACATGGGATACTTTTGCGTCGATAATCTGCCGCTCACAATGGTCTCGACGTTTGGTCGGCTTCTTGTCGCGTCGGATGAGAAACGTGCGGCGATTGAGAAGGCTGTGCTCGTTATCAATATCCGCGAGCGGCATTTCCTCGCCGAGTTCTCAACCGAGTTGAAACGCCTTGCTAAGAAAAGGCTCGTGCCTTTCATCGTCTTCTTCGAGGCGTCTGATGAAGCCTTGCAGCGACGGTTCTCAGAAACTCGGCGGCCACATCCGGCCGATACCGGCAAGGGCCTCGCGACTGCTATTAAAGCCGAACGCCGGGCCATGACCGATGTTCGTCGAATGGCTGATTTGCTGATCGATACTTCTGAGCATACGGTTCACACTCTTCGTCGACTCATCGTCCAAAAGTTTAGCGGGAGCGATGAGGGGAAATCGCTCTCTGTCGAGATTGTCAGTTTCGGACACAAATTCGGCTCGCCGCGCGGCATCGATCTTTTGTTTGATGTGCGGCACCTGCCCAATCCGTATTTTGACAACGAGTTGAAGCTTCTCCCGGGCGACGATCCAAAGGTTGTTGCGTTTCTGGATAAGGAAGTAGAGGTTGGCGAGACGATCCGCCGTTTAACCGATCTTCTCGAGTATCTGCTGCCGCTCTATCAGCGGGAAGGGAAGTCCTACCTGACGATAGGCATCGGATGTACAGGCGGACGCCACCGCTCGGTGATGGTGGCCAACGCCTTGCAGAAGGCGGTAAAGAAGGCGAAGTTTGAAGCGTCAGTCGTGCATCGTGACGTGCAAAAATAGAGGTTTATGCAGGAGCTCAAAAAAGTCGGCGGAGTCATTGTCTCGCACGGTCAGGTGGCGAACGAACTTCTTGTGGCCGCAGAACAGGTGGTCGGGGAACTGTCAAATTTGGCGGCGGTCTCGATCGGTTGGCATGACGAAGTAGAGGTCGCGCGCGAGGCCATCGAACGCGCGATTAAGCAGGTCTCGCAGGGTGCGGGCATCATTATATTCACGGACATGTTCGGCGGAACTCCTACAAACATTTCGGCGATGTTCCTGAAGGATAAGTCGGTCGAGATCATAACTGGTGTAAATCTACCGATGGTTATAAAGCTCGCGACTTCGTCTGGCGGGGTTGATCTTGCCGAACTCGCCCGCGAGATCGAGGAGCAGGGAAAATCGGCGATCTGCCGCGCAGGCGGCCTGCTTCAGCCGCAAAAAATGAGTAAGGATGCTTGAGACACGGGTGCGGTTAGTCAATCCCCTCGGGCTGCATGCCAGAGCCGCCGCGAAGCTTGCGGGACGAGCGTCGCAATTTTCGAGCAGGATCATGCTGTGTAGTGTTGCGTCGGAGGATCGGGCCAACGCGAGATCGATTCTTGATTTGCTCGCGCTCGGTGCTACGTTCGGCACGACGATCCACATTACGGCCGACGGTGAGGACGAGGCGAAGGCTCTGGAAGATATTAGCCGGTTGCTTGAAACCGGCTTTGGAGAGATTTAGACACTTTGATGAAACGAAAGATTGGACTAATAGGAGTGCCCCTGGGGTTTGGCGCCGGACAGGCGGGAAGCGAGCTCGGCGTGAATGCGATGCGCCTAACGCGATTTCGTGGTGACACGCTCGCGGGCCATATTCGAGAGCTCGGATTCGAATTTACCGATCATGGTGACGTAGAGATCGTTCGGCCGTCGGACAACTCTGACGAGGGAAACCCCAAGCATCTCGCAGAAATGCTCGCCTCGAGTGCTGCCATTATCGCAAACCTGAGGGATATGCTGGCGGCGGATGAGATGCCGGTTATCCTGGGTGGTGATCACGCCATTGCGATTCCGACCTTCTCGGCCGTGTCGTCGCATTACCGCGAACGCAGTGAAGAGATCGGCATGATCTGGTTCGACGCTCACGCCGACATCAACACACCCGAGACGTCGCCCTCCGGCAACATACACGGAATGCCGCTCGCAACTCTCTTGGGAGAGGGAGACGAGAGCCTAATTTCACTCGGCGGCTTTTCACCAAAACTGAATCCCAAGTTTCTCGCCCACATAGGCGCACGCGATGTCGATAGCGGCGAACGCACGATGATCGAGAAGCTGGGGCTGCGCGGTAACTTCTTTACGATGAGCGATATCGATCGTCGCGGGATGGCAGCATGCGTTCGTGAGGCGATTTCGATCGCGTCCAAGGCTCCGGCGGGGTACGCCGTAACGTTTGACGTCGATATGATCGATCCTCGTTTCGCTCCGGGTTCCGGCACGCTCGTGCGCGGCGGGACGACATATCGCGAGGCTCACCTCGCCCTCGAATTAATTGCCGAGGACGGCGGAATGAGATCTTTCGAGATCGTCGAGGTGAATCCGATGCTCGACCAATCTAACATCACGGTCGAGCTCGGTTGTGAACTCATACTATCTGCCCTTGGGAAAACGATTCTCTAGTATGCGCAAAAGAATTGCCCTCATCTTCGGCGGACGCTCGGGCGAGCATGAGATTTCGATCCGGTCCGCAGCCGCGGTTCTAGAGAACTTAGATCCCGCAAAGTACGACGTCACACCGCTGGCAATCACTTCCGAGGGAGCATGGCTGCCGCCGTCCAAGGGAATCGACCTGCTGCCTGAGAGGGTTCGTTCATTTTTCGGAGAGCGATTCTCCGAGCCCAGCTGCCGACGACTGGTGCTCGCGCCCGACCCATCATGGGGAGGCCTCGTTGTATCGGCGGGCGGCGAGTTACACCCGGAATCGATAGATATCGCGTTCCCGATACTGCACGGAACTTACGGCGAAGACGGCACGATCCAGGGACTACTCGAAATGGCCGATATCCCATACGTCGGCTGTGGTGTCCTGGCTAGTGCGACCGGTATGGACAAGGCATTTATGAAAATGCTTTTTCGCGACGCGGGCCTGCCGATGTGCAAATATATATGGTTTTTGCGCGACGACTGGTCGGCTGACAAAGAGAAAGTAGGGAATCAGGTAGAGACGGCGCTGGGATTCCCGTGTTTCGTCAAACCCGCAAATCTCGGATCATCCGTCGGGATTTCTCGGGCCGATGACCGCGCATCCCTTGAGGCGGCGATCGAACTGGCTGCCGAATATGACCGGAAGATCATCGTTGAAGAGGCGGTGGTGATGCGTGAGATAGAATGTGCTGTCCTGGGGAACGACACGCCAGAGGCAAGCCTGCCCGGCGAATACATTATCCGCGACGAGTCGAAGGTATTTCTGGATTTCACAGAAAAATATGCCGGTACAGGCAATAATGAGTTTGTCGTTCCGGCACCCGTCTCCGAGGAGGTTTCAAATAAAATTCGTCAAATGGCTGTCACGGCTTTCAAGGCGATCGACGGTTCGGGCCTCGCACGTGTGGACTTCTTCGTGCGAAAGGACGACGGTGCCTTGCTGGTAAACGAGATAAATACAATGCCCGGCCTGACGGACGCCTCGGGCTACCCGAAGATGTGGGCGGGCTCCGGAAAAACCTTTTCGGAAGTTATTGATCGCCTCGTCGAGTGTGCGGTCCAACGGCACGAGGACAAGAAGCGCAACAAGACTACGAGAGTTTAGAGATTACTTTTTTTCTTTTGGCGCGTTGTACCCTTTGCGAGTTCGTATCGTCAGGTACGGCCTTGCAACTTCAACCCGTATCTTCCGAAACTTGCCATCGTTTTTCTTCGCAGAGGGACTGTAGGAGAGAGTATATTGCGAGCCGAGTTCCTCCACGATCCGCTTGAAAGCGTCGCGCATTGCCGGCCCGCCCGACGTCGAAACAAATGTGCCGCCCGTCTTTTCGGCATACGATTTTAGCCCGCCAATAATTTGATTTCTGAGTTTTCCTTGTGAGTCCACAGGAGCCATATCCACAGTGTAGATCGTGGCGTTTGCGGCGATAGCCGCCTCGGTCGCGCGCTTTGTCGACTTGCTGCTAAGAGTATCCTCGCCGTCTGACAATACAATAATCGCTCGTCGCTTCTCGGGGCGAGTGGACAGCATTTCCGCGGCCTTGTAGACCGCGTCGTTGAGCACTGTCATGCCGTTTGCTTTTAGCTCGTAGAACCGGTCGTTTAGGTAAATCGAATTTGAAAAGTCGCGAACGACGTCAATTTTACTATCAAAATTGATGACGGCTGATGAGTCGCCGCGTCGCATTCCATTCAGAAAAGTTATCGCTGCGGAACGAGCGAGGCTGACACGACTCTCCATACTGCCCGATGTATCGAGGAGGACGACCGCCGCGAAGGGCGTCTCCTCGGCAGAGAAGTAATTGATTTTTTGTGGAACCTCATCCTCGAAGATCGCAAACTGTCGCTCCGTAAGGCCGCGCACGGCCCCACCCCCAGGATTCGTAACCGCGACGTTAACCAAAACGATCGCAGAATCCACGGTGATTGCAACACCATCGTCATCCTGCGCGAATAGATTGACCGAGCCGAGAGAGATGATTAGCAGCAGGCAGTACGGCGTGAGGCGCATCGATGTTTTATTTTCGGAGACGCAGGAACCGGGTGAGCGTTAGGACCGCGTTACTCGTACGAATCGCGGCAGTAGAGATACTGAATCGCGTAGTCTTCTTGAGCTCATTGACGAGCCTGACCGTATGCGATCTTAAGGATCGGAAGGCGTCGAGCAGCGGAGTCGAGGCTTTCGGTTCATCGGCATTTTGAACATCTGCCTCCTCTTCATTAGAATCGGTAGCGGAATCAGAATCTCGCCCTCCCAGTTCCGATCTAATTTTCTTAACAATTTTTTCGAGAGCATCCAGCTTGTCTGCATCTTCGGCGTTGATCTGATTCGTAAGCTCGAGTTTTTTTTCGAGTTGCTCCGAGAGTCTTAAGGCCTGCTCACCCCGTTCTAACATCGCCTCGAAATCCTTCTTCTCCTTCGCAATACGCATCTTCTCCATCTGATCGCGCAAGGACTTGGGCGGAGAGTCGCGGTCATTGTCGCGCGCACCGGGAAGTACGCTCGGATCTGGCTGCGAAAGCGCGGCGCTGCAGAGGAGCAGAACCAGAGCAATCAGCAGAGTAAGATGCCGTGTCATTTATTAAGGAGTATCCTGCTCAGGTTCAGGCGAAACGCCGGTCACGATCTCGACGAGCTTTGCGAGAAATTCATCCTCTGCCCGGCCCGAACTCGGCACGCTTCGCCATTCGGAACCTAGGCCGTTGCCGGCACGGCCTTCCACCTTTGCCGTGACCGCGACGTTACTTTGAATCCCGTCGATGGAACGTATTTCGATTGTCAGGGTGTATTGCGCCCTGGTCCAGGCCGCGTCCGAGTACTCGAGTACGCCATACCGGCCGAGACCGCTCTGCGTGACCACGGCGCCCTTGGCAAATACATACGGCTGCGTGACGATGATCCCCTCGGAGGGCCGCGAGGCAGCGTCGTCGACAACAATCCTCTGTTCGCGAAGTGCATCAACGATCTGACCTAGCAAAATATCGCGACGCGAATTGAGCTTGTACGGATTGGATAACCGCTCGCGAACACGAGTCTTACCTTTGCCCCAGTCGAACGTTCGAGTTGCATCGGTTGGCCGCGAAGTCACCTTATTGGTTTCGTCCTTGATCGTCTGGGTTTGGGTATCAACGCCCTTCTGCGCAGACAACGCGGACACAAGCAAAAGAAGGACAGCGAAAATGGTTAAATTCTTCATCGTTAAAAGGTTACGATGAGATTATAAAACGTTCCGTTGCTAAGCCACAAACTATTCTTTTGTGGGAATCGCCCGCTGTCTCTCCATAAGAAGGCGGTGCTTTGTGAAAACGTTTTGAGCGGCGAAGCGAGCGATCGTGTAGCCGGCCGTACCGTCCAGAAATCCCAATTTCAGGATATATCCGCGAAAGAAGGCAAAGCCTGCCGACAAATACGCTGTGATGGTGGACGTGCGCCGACCCTCGCGCAGCATCTTTTCTGCTCCTAACGGCGCGTAACGCTCAACGATCATCCGGCGGTGATGCTCGGCATTTTCCACACTGTAGTGCAGAAGGTCGCCTTTCAACCTCCCGATCTGCGCGCCTTCGTCCATCTGCACCGACTCGTGAATAACTGCTCCGTTCCAACGTCCCTTTCGCCGGTCGAAAAACCGAAGCTGCAGATCGGGATACCAGCCGCCGTGACGAATCTCGCGCCCCATGTAAATTGAAAGCCGAGGAACTCGGTATCCGTCGGCTTGCGGGGCTTCGTGCTTTATCTTGAGTATTTCGTTCTTTAGACGGTCAGCAACTCTTTCATCGGCGTCGATAGAAAAGATCCAGTCGTTTGCGGCGTGGTCCACCGCAAACTGTTTCTGCTCTGAGAATCCTGGCCACGCGTTGGCGATCACCCTCGCTCCCGCGCCTTTTGCGAACTCAACCGTCCGGTCGGTCGATCCCGAATCCACGACGACGATCTCATCCGCCCACGCGACGCTCTCACACGCCGCGGCAATATTCGATTCCTCGTCTCGAGCGATGATCGTCGCGGAGATTTTCATCCGCTAGATTTTGGCAGAGTAGAGCAAAAACGGAAAGTCCCGTAAGCGACGATCAAGGCATCGACAAGACGCCAATTATGCCGCCAACAAAACTCGACCACGTGCAATCAGACCTCAATCAGCTTCGATCATTGAGCCCATAAAGACGTCACCAGCCTTCGATCAGGCAGAGGGTGCCGGGAGTCAGATCATGGGAGGTCGACGGGAGTGTCTATTGTAATGTTATTCTCGCGGAATGATGTGGCGGTCGCTCGCTGCAGTTCTGCAACGGCCTTATTGTAGTCCGTCTCAGCGCGAATCTCGGCGTTACGTGCGTTGTTGAGGGTATTCTCGCGTTGGAATAACAGGAAGGTCGTCGAGCGGCCAGCCTCGTAGAGCTTACGTTCTCCCTCGAGCTGCGTCTCCGCCGACTCGCGAGCCCGCCTTGCGGTCAGCACACGCTGCCGCGAAGTCTCAACGGACTGGACAGCGTTTCGGACCTCGACGATTACGGTCTGTTCCTGCGATCGCGTTTGGGCCGCGATCCTTTCGCCGGTGATGCGTGCACCGGCGAGATTTGCCTTTGCGGTGCGATTTCTGAGCGGGAAAGAGAAAGTAACGCCAAACGAATAATTTGGAGCGTCAGAGCGAAACAGATTAGCGAGAGACCGGTTAAACCCTCCGAAGAGAAACGTCGGTTGGGCTGGTATCAGTATGCTCGGATTGGTAATTGGCGGCAGATTTACGTTTGGCGTCGCGCGGATCTGATTGATGGCATTTAAGAGAACGATGTCGCCCGGCGACGTAAAAAGATTTGTCGTGAAAGCCGAATTCGTGCCGCCTTGCGAGAGCCCGTTAAGGGAGAATCGCGAGTTTAGGTCCAACTGCGGTTTTACCTGATTCCGAAAGAAGGCAATGTCGACTTGGTTTATTTCGTTCTCCAGCCGTAAGCGTTTTAGCTCAAATCGATTGTCCGTGGCGTCTCGCAGTGCGTTGTCGAGGATGACACTCGCCAGGCTGAAGGCAGGCTTGTCCGTAGGGACAATAGTCTGCTGCCACTCGGGCGCGGTTACGTCTTTGAGAATCAGTTGCTTTAAAGCATTCTCGGCAATGCCGACTTGCTGGATCGACGACAGGAGTTGCCCTTCGCGGTTCGCAAGCTCGGTTTCGATCTCGGCGCGCTCGATCGGTGCTGATGCTCCGGCCGCGATCCTCGCCTCAATCTGTCGAAGATTTTCGCGTGCCAAACTCACATTCGCCTGCTGATTCTGTTGATCGCGGAGGGCGAATACCAGATCCCAATAAGAGCGCTGCACTTGCGAGATCGTCGTCGTCGCCTGCAGGCGAAAGTCAGTATCGGATTGCGCGAGCCGTCGACGGGCGATCTTGATCTGCTGCCGATTGCGGTCGATCGCAAAATTTCGAAGCAGCGGCTGCGTGTATTGAAACCCCAGGCTCGAAGTAAAGATTGCACTGGTGCCAGTGGAGTTCACTGTTCCCGAGCTCGCCTGCTGCTGTGCAAAGGCATTCTCAGTTCGGTTGTTATTGAAAAAGCCGCCGTACGTACCGCCGCCGGGTTTAATAAAGCCGCTGGCATCAGCGCCGAGGGTAAAATCGTTTGTGGCACGTCCGCCCGTCGTTTGGCTCCGGCTGTAGTTTGGCGCAAAGCTTAAAACGGGGTCATAAATGCCCTTCGCCGCCCGCAGTGACTGCTCCGAAAATCTAACATCCGTACGCGAAATCTCGATGTCGTTGTTGTTCGCGAGGCCGCGTCTGATCGCATCGTCGAGCGAAAGAGGGAGCGGACTCACCTGCTGGACGCCGACTCGTACAGCCGTGATCGCCTGACTCGGATTATCGACCGTCGCAACCGCAACCGTTACCTGCCCCGACACGGAGGTTGTTGCCGCGAATACAAGGTACGCGAGTACCGACAGATGTTTCCTGTCTAGAAGGGGTTTCATTTATGGAAAGCTCCGATTAAGCGAGTCGAAAGCACTTACCGGCCGCGAAAACTCAAACCCATATTACGGCATGGCATTTTTGTTTGTTTCAGGAAACTTCCTTTCCGGAAATGACATATTACGCGCTTTTGTTGCGTGAAGACTACATTATTGCAGTGGCAGGGTGCGAGTCGGCGTTTTCCTGCCCATCAATTTTCGGGTTCTCAACCTTTGCGATATTCTTATGATTAAGCAATTCGTTGAAACGAAAGGAGAAACGCGTAAATGGGGATAAAAGTAGGGATTAATGGGTTCGGTCGCATCGGTCGGGCGGTCGTTCGGACGTGGCTCGGGGACAAGGATTTTGATCTGGTCGCGGTGAACGATTTGACCGATACGAAAACGCTCGCACACCTGCTGAAATACGACTCCGTGATGGGCAATCTCACTGAAGAGATCAAGGCCGACGGATCGCAAATTAACGTAGATGGAGATAGCTTTCGCGTATTTTCTGAGAAAGACCCTTCGGCGATCGACTGGGCATCGGTCGGTGCGGAGATCATTATCGAATCGACGGGCCGATTTACGAATGCTGAGGACGCGAGGAAGCATCTTCGGGGCGATGTGAAGAAGGTCATAATCTCCGCTCCCGCAAAAGGCGAGGACGTTACGATCGTTCTTGGCGTTAACGACGAGATGTATGACGCGAAGGCACACACAATCGTATCGAACGCCTCGTGCACGACGAACTGTCTCGCCCCGGTCGCAAAGGTGATTCACGAGACTTTTGGCATCAAGAACGCCTTGATGAACACGATCCACAGCTATACAAATGACCAGCAGCTGCTCGATTTGCCGCACAAGGACCTCCGACGTGCACGTGCGGCGGCGCTCTCGATGATCCCGACCTCGACCGGCGCCGCGAAGGCCGTGGCTCTCGTCATCCCAGAGCTGAAAGGTAAATTCGATGGCATTTCGGTTCGCGTCCCGACGCCAAATGTTTCGCTCGTAGATGTCGTTATAAACGTCGAAAGATCGACTTCGACCGAGGACGTCAATCAGGTGCTAAAGGATGCGGCTAACGGGCGTATGAAGGGAATTCTCGCGTTCAGCGAGGAACCGCTCGTGTCGATCGACTTCAAAGGCAATTCACATTCGTCCATCGTTGACGCCGAAAACACAAAGGTCATCGACGGCACCTGTATCAAGATCCTTTCCTGGTACGACAACGAATGGGGCTACTCTTGCCGCGTCCGCGACCTAGTAAAGTTCATCGCCGACAAGGGTTTGTAAACGGCACAAGCGAGTGGAGACCAAACATTCGGCCTGAGAATTCCACGCCTACTCTTGCGGGCTTGCTCCGAGTTGATATGAACAAGAAGAGCATAAGAGACGTTGAGCTTGCCGGCAAACGGGTCTTCATTCGCGTCGATTTTAACGTGCCGATAAAGAATGGCAAGATCGAGGACGATACGCGGATCCAGGGCGCCCTGCCGACGATCAAATATGCAGTCGAGCAAGGTGCAAAGGTTATCCTCGCGTCGCATCTCGGCCGGCCGCTAAAGGACAAAAAGAAAGCCGAAGAGAGGGGAACGCCCTATGACGCGGCAAAGTATTCACTGCGAACGGTCTTCGAACATCTCAAGAATATTTCGGAGTTAGGCGATCGAATCTTTTTTGCCGATGACTGCGTCGGGGACGATGTCGCCGCAGCAGTTGATCTACTGAAAGACGGCGATGTTCTACTTCTGGAAAACCTTCGCCTGCATTCGGAAGAAGAGAAAAACGATCCGGCCTTCGCGAAACAGCTCGCGTCGCTCTGCGAGGTCTTCGTTAATGACGCATTTGGCACAGCGCATCGTGCGCACTCGTCGACTGAGGGAATTACTCATCACGTCGATACCTGCGTGGCAGGCTTGCTCATGGAAAAGGAGCTCGCATTCCTCGGCAAGGCCCTGAACAGTCCCGAGCGTCCGTTTGTTGCGATCTTGGGCGGGGCAAAGGTTTCGGACAAGATTCCGGTGATTGAGTCGTTGATTGAGAGAAGAGTGGACAAACTATTGATCGGGGGTGCGATGGCGTACACATTTTTTAAGGCACAGGGCTTCACAGTGGGTAAATCCCTCGTTGAGGACGAAATGATGCCCAAGGCGACTGAACTAGAAAAGATGGCGAATGACGCCGGAGTGGAACTTCTGCTGCCGACGGATCACCAGGTCGTCGACAGCTACGATCCCCTCAATTCCCGAAAAGCGATCCAGATCGAATTTACAAACGCCGGGCTCGTCGGGCTCGACATAGGCCCGGACACCGCGCAAAGATTTGCCGCCGCCCTTGAAGGAGCGAGAACCATCGTTTGGAACGGGCCGATGGGTATGTTTGAGGAAAAGCCTTTTGACGAAGGCACACTCGCCGTGGCCAACGCAGTTGCAAAGGCTACCGACGCGGGAGCGACCTCGATAGTCGGCGGCGGCGATTCTGTTTCAGCCGTGAATCACGCGGGCCTGGACGACCGCATCAGTCACATCTCTACCGGCGGCGGGGCTACCCTCGAGTTTCTTGCCGGCGATACGCTGCCCGGCGTTGCGGCTCTCGATAACAATTGAAGGAAAAACCACCGACCTGGCCACTCCGCTAGATTGTGCATGAAGATTTTTTGGGAAGAACTCAAGAACACGACGCTCATCCTCCTCGGAATTTTTTCGGCGGCGTTCGGACTAAAGGGATTCTTGCTTTCGAGCCGATTCATTGACGGCGGCGTGACGGGTATTTCGATGCTCGCGTCCGAGGTAACAGGCCTGTCGCTCGGCATTTTGATATTGTTCATCAACCTCCCGTTTATCGCCATAGGTTACCGTCAGATCGGGGCGCGATTCGCAGTAAAAAGCACTCTAGCCATCACGGGGCTCGCCTGCGTTCTGCTATTTACGACCTTCCCGGAAGTAACGCCGGATAAGCTGCTCACGGCGGTTTTCGGCGGATTGTTCATAGGCGCAGGGATAGGCCTTGCAATTCGAGGCGGAGCGGTGCTCGACGGTACTGAGATCGCCGCACTTCTTGTAAGTCGCAAGAGCCACATCCTGCGCGTTGGCGATGTAATCCTGATCCTCAATATTTTCATTTTTCTGGCGGCGATATTCGTCTTCGGCGTAGAGTCGGCTATGTACTCAATTCTGACGTACGTGGCAGCCTCGAAGACGATTGACTTTTTGCTGCACGGCGTCGAAGAATACACCGCGATCACCATCGTTTCGACGAAGAGCGAGGAAATCAAGGAAGCCATCATGAATCGGCTGAATCGAGGCGTTACGGTCTTTAAAGGACATGGGGGAATGGGAAGCACAGGCGTCTCCGACGACGACAAAGATATCCTGTACTGCGTCGTGACACGCCTCGAAATCGGCAGCGTTAAATCAGCGGTCAGCGAGATCGATGACCACGCCTTCATCACTACTCACGCGTTGTCAGACGTTCAGGGCGGGCTGATTAGGCGCGCGGTTCTGCATTAAACCTGGTTCCTCTTGCCACTCTTTTTGATATCGCACTGCTGCCAGACATGAGAATGGCCAGGAGTTCGCCCATTAGCGATGAATAAGCCGCAAACCGCAGAACGGAACTGAGCCGAAGCCTTCGATCAAACGCCGCACTATGAGCGGCTGAGTAAGCTGACGCGAGCTCTTCGAAAGATGTTGTTGAGGCGATTGATTCGGACGCTATCCTTGCACTCTCAAAGGCCATCAACATTCCGCTTCCCGTAAACGGGTCGATAAACGCTGCCGCGTCTCCGATCGCAATCAAGTTCCGGCATGGCGCTGGTATTCCGCGTCCGTATCGCGTGATGGGCACTGCCAGCCAGGGTGAGCAGATCTTTGCTTCCGACAATGATCTTTGGGCCTGTGCGTTCTTAAACACGACATTGCGAAGCAGGTCTTCGGGACTGCTGCTGAACCTGCGGGCGTCGCCCGCGGATGCGATGTAGCAGAGATTGTATTTGTCGCGCTCAATTTGATTGCAGCCGCCATACCCGCCGCCGTACCCGTAGATCTCGCAGCGCGTCGGCGGAATTCTCGCATCGCGCACATGAGCCTTAAAAGCGATATGTGTCGGCTTTTCCTCGCGCGTTCTCGTCGCTGCGAGGAGTTTGCTGAGCGAACGGGTGCGGCCCGTTGCGTCAACGAACAGGTCAGCTCTCACGCGGATTTCGGCTCCCTCGTTGATTCGGATAACAGCCGTTCCATCTGATAACGCCTCGACCACGCGCCCGTTCTCGGTAACATCAACACCGACGTCGCGGGCCCGTTGGACGAGCGCATTATCCATCTCGGCCCGGCTTAGGCCGAGGGCGACGCTGCTGGTACCACCAAACCAATCGCTTGGCACCGCGAATTGCCGACCGCCCCGCGTGTAGAAGGCCGTCTCCGTTATAGCAGTCGCTCCTACCGTGGCGATTAGGCTATTTACCCCAAGTTCCGCAAAGTGCCTCGTGCATTCGACGGAGACATATTCTCCGCAAACCTTATCGCGCGGGAAACTGGATTTGTCGATTAGGAGGACGCGACGTCCAGCCAACGCGAGTCGGATAGCCAGGCTCGACCCGGCGGGCCCGGCACCCGCAATTACGACGCCATAATGATCCCGATCGGTCATGCCTTCCTCGCTGAGAGTATTAGCCGGTTCACTTTCGAAGATGTCACGCGGACACTGTGCAGTCCGGCGGCGTGACCTAAGTTCAATAATTCTTCACGTGTAAAGCTGCGAAGGATCGACAACGCGCCGTCTTCGAGTGTTAGCGGCTGCAGCAGCATTCGGCCAAGAACGCGATAAGTGAAATAGGCCACAGGGTCTCGATTAAGATCGATGACGTAGATGCCTTTCGATGCGACCCGGTCCATCTCACGAATCAACTCCACGGCATCGGCATCGCTCAGGTGGTGTAGAAGGAGCGTGCAGTACGCGTAATCAAACGCCTCGTCAGCGAAGGGAAGCCGCGTACCGTTTCCCTGCACGCAACGGACATTTTCCGCATCGATAAGCTTGGCCGACTTCTCGTCCAGTTCCAGGCCAACACGTTTAAGTGAATGATTCGGCAGCATTTTGGCGATTCGCCTCAGCAGAATTCCGGTTCCCGCTCCCACATCGAGAATTGAAACTGACACATCTTGCCCCGCGTCGATTTCACGGATTAGGCTGTGCTTAAGTGCCCGCTCCTCGCCGAACACCGCGTGGATGAATCCCATTTCCCTCTGCCACAGTTTATATTCGGCCTCGGTGTAGTCGCCGGTATCCAGACGCTCGAGATCGTGGCTACGATTTTTGAATCGCTCAAACACTCTCGACATAACGCTTGAGGATCAACGCGCTGTTCTTCGAGCCGAACCCGATACAATTGCAAAGTGCAACATTAACCTCGGCACGGCCAGCGACGTTTGGGACGTAGTTGAGGTCACAGGAGGGATCTACTACATCCAGGTTGATGGTAGGTGCGATGATCCCATGTTTCATCGCGAGGAGTGCGGACCCGATCCCGGCAGCGCCGCTCGCACCTTGCGGGTGGCCGACCTGAGATTTCGTTGCGGACATCGGAATCTTCTGTGCCTGTTCGCCCAGAGCCTTTTTGACCGCAACAGTTTCGATTCGATCGTTGAGCTGGGTCGAAGTGCCGTGCAGGTTTACATAATCTATTTGTTCCGCTGAAATGCCGGCATCGTCCATCGCTATGGTCATTGCGCGAGCGGGCTCTTCGCCAGATTCATCCAGACGCACCCGATGGTACGCGTCGCATGTTGCCCCGTAGCCCGCGATCTCGGCATAAATGTCGGCATTACGCGAGCGGGCCGACTGCTCGGACTCCAACACGAAAACCCAGGATCCTTCGCCGACCACGATTCCCGAGCGATCTTTCGAAAAGGGTCTCGACGCCCTTTGCGGCTCATCATTCCACGCCCGGGTAAGTACAGTCATCAGGTCAAAGCCCGCGAGTATCCCGGGGGCGATCGGCGCATCGACGCCTCCGGTAATCATTACGTCTTGACGCCCGCGGGAGATGTGTTCCGCCGCGTAAAAGATCGCATCTGTAGAGCTCGTACAGCCGGTTGAAACAACGTGCGACAGACCCCGAAGCCCGAACTTCATCGAAACCTCCGACGAAAGCCCGCCGTGAGTCGACGCTGGAATTATGTAAACGCTCGCGTGAGTCCGCGGCCCGAGGAACCAGTATTCGTAGTGCTTCTCGGCAAAGGCGAGGCCGCCACCACCCGTCCCGATTTCAACGCCGATACGTCGACGCTCGTCGAGCGAAAGACTTTCGTGATCGATCCCGGCGTCGATTAATGCCTCGCGCGCGGCCGCGAGTAAGAGCGGAACCGTACGTGGCACATGTTTCCGATCCTTCGCGCCGATCTCGGCTTCAACGTGAAAGTTCTTAATTTCAGCTGATATTTTTACCTGATGAGTTGAGGTTTCGAACGACTCGATCGACGACGTGCCGCTAGTGCCGGCCTCCAGGCCTCGCCAGAAAGCATCGCGCCCGATTCCTATGGGCGTAACGCAGCCAAATCCCGTGACAACGACTCGCCTTGGGAGATCGGGACCATTCAGCATAGGAGTCGAGAGTAACATTCGCACTGCGGATCTCACATTTAGCTTTTTCTCCGACGCGAGGTTAAACTCTTCGTTTATGAGACAGCCCGTTATTGCTGGTAACTGGAAGATGTTTAAGCTGGGCGCGGAGGCGGTCACGGCTGCTCTCGCGTTAAAGCCGCTCGTCGCGAATGCCGGTCACTGCGAAGTGATCATTGCTCCCGTTTTCACCGCGCTCAAGACGGTGGCCGACAGGCTTGAGGGATCGAATATTCGAGTCGCCGCACAGGACTGCTCGGTAAGCGAAGAGTTCGGTGCACACACCGGTGAGGTGGCGGCGGTTCAGCTGAAGGACGTCGGGTGTTCTGATGTGATAATTGGCCATTCTGAGCGAAGGCAGTTGTACGGCGAGACGGATGGATCGGTCAATCTGAAGACGAAATCGGCTATTGCTGCAATATTGCGGGCGATCGTCTGCGTGGGTGAGAGCCTCGAACAGCGAGAGGCCGGAAGTGCCGAAAGCGTTGTAAAAACTCAGCTTGACGAGGGATTAACAGGTTTGACACTCGCCGACGTGGAACGTATTATTATCGCTTACGAGCCTGTCTGGGCGATCGGCACGGGTAAAACCGCGACGCCCGAACAGGCTCAAGAAATGCACGCTCACATCAGAAACGTCGTTGCGGCATCCCACGGTCCTGAGGCCGCGAAAAGCATTCGTATTCTCTACGGAGGCTCGGTCAAGCCGGACAATATAGCTACGTTGATGGCTCAGGGCGATGTTGACGGGGCTCTGGTCGGCGGAGCCAGTTTGGAGCCGGAGAGTTTTGCACAGATCGTGAATTATAAGTAGTTGGAGTTAAAGAGTTGGTTTATCTTTTGTACGGTTTATTTTTTCTCTCGTGCCTCGTTCTAATCGCATCGGTATTGTTGCAGCCGGGCAAGACAGACGCCGGAGCTCTGTTTACGAGTAACGTTTCGAGCTCGGCGCTGGCACCCCGCGGCACGGCGACGATCCTTTCGAAGATCACGATCGGGGCTGCGGTTACTTTCATGCTTTCGGCGTTATTTTTGTCGATGCCGGCGCTCACGGGAAATGTTTCGGTCCTATCGAGCAATCCGGATTCGGCGGTCGAAACGCCGGCCACGGACGCAACCGCGAATGACGCTCCGAATACGAACTCTGCCTCAGATAATGTCAACGGCGCTCTCATCGAGACACCGGCGACTGAGTCCATCGAAAGGCAAGCCGCCAATGCTCAAGCAGCAAACGCGGTTCCCGCTAATGCGGCCGTGACCAATGCCAACAGCTCGGTCAACCGATAGGATTTGAAAATTCTCGCTCAGGTGGCGTAATTGGTAGCCGCGCACGTTTGAGGGGCGTGTGGAGCAATCCGTGCGAGTTCGAGTCTCGCCCTGAGCACCATTCAAAAAGGCCTGGCAATTGAGCCAGGCCTTTTTTCCTAGAACAGCTCGAGCTTTATCGTCAGGTATTTTTTTGGATTCTTTCGAAAGTCGTCGAGCAGTTTCGTGCCCTCACCCGTAAACGTCGCGACATTCCGGGCAGACTCGTTGATGTTGTAATACAGAGTCTCGTCAGTGATGAGTTTCCCAAGCGTCCCCTTGCCCGACTGAACATCGCTTAGAATCCCTTCAATTCTTGCAGTGGTCGAATTGAATCTCGATAGGGCCGCTCGCGTATCGTCATAGAGGCCGTCGTCTTTGAGGAGCTTACCGATCGATCCCCGACCTTCCCGAAGGTCCGCCGTCACGACCTTGATGTCATCGGCGACAGCGCCGAGTTTTTGCGCCGAGCTTCGCAGTTCGACAATCGCCGCTCGGGTGTCTGCGTAAAGCGCCTCGTCGTTGAGAAATTTCCCGGCAGAACCGCGACCGGCCCTGAGGTCCGTAGAGATAGCTTCGAGCTGTGAAACAGTTCGGTTGAGATTGTTGTACAGCTCTGCGTCGTTTAGCAATTTCCCGGCGGTTCCTTCTCCGCGATTTATCTTGTCGATGGTTGCCTGAAGGCGCGTCATCGTCACGCGTGTTTCATTTACCGCACCGTCGAGGCTGTCATATAGCCGCTCATCGTTGACAATTCGCCCAAGCGTGCCCTCTCCTGCATTAGCCTTTTCGAGAATTTCCCCGGCGGGCGTCGCAAGGCGATTGAACTGTTTCAGCAAATCGTTGCCGGTCGATGTTAGCTGGTTAATTGAGATCGCGGTAGAAGAAGTCAACACATCGTTCTCTGAAACAGGAGCTCCTTTCTCGGTTCCTGCCGAAATGTTGATAATTTTGTCGTTAGCGAGCAGCGAGGTTGCGACCAGCTGCGCATTCGAGTCAGTCCTGATCAGTTCCGTGATGGGACGATTTTCAAGTTCGCCGACGAGAGCAAGAGTGGCCTCGATCCGCCCGCCGACCGCGGCGTCACCGGTGAGGAACTTGACCGCTTCCACCTGTCCGATCGGGACGCCCGCTAGTTGGACTTCGGCGTTCGCTTTCAGCCCGTCGGCGGCATCAAAACGCGCCTTGAGTCGAGTCCGCTCCTCAAAGAAACTTAGATCGCCCGTGGAGTTTAATATCAGCAGAGCAAATACAATGAGCCCGATAAACACAAAGATCCCAACGCGAAGTTCTCTGAAGGTAATTTTTTCGTTTGTTCTTGGCATACGCTATTTTCCGCGCATGAATCGACGGATATAGGGATCCTTAACTTGCCGCAACTCCTCATCTTTACCGCTGAAGATGATCTCGCCGTCACGTAGCATCATAACCTCGGTGTTGATGAGGCAAAGCGACTGGCCTTCCTCGACAAAGCGGACCGCGCCTTTTTCGTCAACGATAGCATATTCACTGCACAGATATTCGAGATTGTTCATCTCGTGCGTGACAAAAATAGACGATACGTCCTCCAAATCGCGAAGCTTGATCGCGAGCTCGCAAATCGTTCGAGCCGTGGGCGGATCGAGTCCCGCAGTCGGTTCATCAAATAGTACAAGAGTTGGATTTCCTACAAGCGCGCGGGCGATGCCTACTCGGCGACGCATGCCGCCCGAGAGTTCCGCAGGCATCTTTTCAATAGCGTCCTCGAGATCTACAAATCTGAGCATTCGCAGGACCTCGTGTTCGATCTCATCCGCGTCCACTTTGGCTTCCGCCAGCCGGTACGCGACGTTGTCAAATACCGATAGCGAATCGAAAAGAGCCCCTTCTTGAAAGACCATTCCGATCTTCTTGCGCACGCGCATTAGCTCTTGATCGTCGAGCTCCGTGATTTCCTCGCCATCGATCAGAATTTCTCCGGCATCGGGTTTTAGCAGTCCCAGGATCAGGTTGACGATAGTGGATTTGCCGGTGCCGCTGCCGCCGAGCACAATCTTGGTCTCGCCACGTCGCAGACGGAAGCTCACGCTATCGAGGATCACGCTATCGTCGAAGGCGAGGTCGACGTTACGAAACTCGACGGCCGGGGTTATGCGCGACACATCGGGAACGTGCGTACTCTCTGATCCCTCGAAGGGCGTGTCGTCGTGATCGAACATTTAGAAAACTTTTCCGCTGATCGTCGAGACTAGAATCTTCGATAGGAAAAAATCGGAAATGATGACTACGACTGATGCCGTAACAACGGCGCTCGTCGTGGAGCGACCGACACCGACTGTTCCTCCCGTAGTGCTCAGCCCCTTGTAGCATGCGATGAGCCCAATGATAAAGCCGAAGACGAGTGGTTTGATCATGCCTCCGATAAGATCACCAGCCGCCACACCATTGCGCACCGAATTGACGTAATCATTTACTTCCATACCAAAAATCCAGTTTGCGACAATGCCGCCTCCGAAAAGCCCTAATACATCGGCAGCAATTGTAAGAAGCGGAAGGGCGATGACCAAGGCGACGATTCGCGGCGTCACGAGCTTGCGCACCGGCGAGGTTCCCAACGCCCGCATCGCATCAATTTGCTGTGAGACGACCATCGAGCCCAATTCGGCGGCGATCGCCGAACCTACGCGCCCCGCGACCATTAACGCGGTCAAGACCGGGCCTAACTCACGTATGAGCGAAGTCGCCACGCCCTGCCCGGCACTCGTGTGAAGGCCATAGAATTTAAGTGTCGGGAATGCCTGCAAGATAAGTACGCCACCCGTAAAGAATCCTGTCAGCAGGACAATCCCCAACGACCCCACGCCAATTAAATCCAACTGTTGAATTATCTCAGGGAAATAGCGCGGCCGCTTGCGCAGGCCCTTGAGGGCACGCCACAAAAGGTCTGTTACACCCTGAAGTTCGAGAAGAAATTTTGCGAAGAGATTCATCCAGACGGATCGCGTCTAAGGCTCGATTTGTCCAAGATTAGAGGAATGCCTATGAAACCGCAAACCAAAAAAAATCGGCCTCCGAGGGCCGATTGATAGAAGAGACATAAAATATAACTTATTACGGACGAGGCCGTGCGTTGTTTTGTCGGAGCATTTGCCGCATGGCCGGCCTCAGGACACCATCGGCCGGCGGGCCATTTCGGAATTCGCGTCGCTCGCGCCGCCGATCGTCCATGGTTTTGCGAAGCTCTTCGAACTTTCGTCGAAGGTCGCGAAAACGTACCAGCTGTTCGGGGGTAAGAACACGGCGTATTGCGAGCTCCTTCTCGAATCGCAGCGATGCGGCCTCGGACTGCGCGGACTGGAGCTCGGCGAGCCTTGACTTGATTAGTGAATCATCAGCGGTATCAGCGTAGATGGCGTCATCCAGCGCGCGATTAGCTTCTCGCAGCCGACGCCCCGCGGCCGCGAGCGCGCTCCGTCGTTCCTGATTGATCCGACGAATAGCCTGGGCCTGCTCGAGCGTCAACCCAAGTTCACGGAGTACGTTGCCGCGCGCGTCTGGGCTGTGTGCAACTGGCGGTGGCCCGCCGACCGCAGGCTGGTCCGGCGACTGGCCTAAAGCGAAAGCTGCGAACGAAAGGATAAAGGCTACTGCGAAAATCAAATGTTGATAGGAACGACGTCTCATTATCTTGTACCTTCCGAATCAAAAATGTCTGAGAGCCGGAGAGAACTATCCGTTACCTCGGCCTCTGAGCTCAACACCGGAGTCCTCACATTCGCCGTAGCAAGAACGCGGACCGGATACCTCGGGGGCGGCACGTTGGATTTAGCGTTGACCGTTCGAACGGGTTTAGCCGGTACCGTACGTTTGGCCGCGGACTCGACCGGTCGCACGTCTAACGCGGTTTTCAACTCTTTTGTTTCGGCCTGAGCAAAAGTAGGCGATGAAACGTTAGGCATCGTTGCCTCACCAACCGTCGAATCGGCCAAGGCTGGAAGATTCGGCAATTCGGTTCCCGCCGATCCAAGCAGACCAACAGTTACAACGACCGCAATCACGGCTACTGCCGCGGTCGACACCGCCCACCGAATTGATAGCAATCCGGTTAATGCATCAGAGAAGCCATGACGCTGCCTTTCGTACGGAATCTCAAAGCGCGGAGTCTGGAGCGGTGCAAACTCCTCATGTTGCCACTCGTAAACGGAATATCGAGCATGCGACATTTCCGCGAACTCATCAATACATGCCGCGCAATCCAAGAGATGATTTTCAAATGCGTCTCGCTTCGGCCGGGACATTTCGGCGTACAGATAGGCAATTATCTCATCCGAGAGTGCACATCGTTCAATTTGTGATCGTTCTCTTTCCATTTTAGACCACCTCTACGGACGTCCTTTCCAGCTTCATTTTCAATTGCTTCAACGCCGTGTAGAGCCTGCTTTTGACGGTACTCAGAGGAACATCGAGCGTGTCCGAGATCTCCTGAAAAGTCATTTCCTCAAACTCCTTCATCACAACTACCTGGCGCAAATCCAAGGGCAACGTACCGACCGCAAGCCTGACCAGCTTCAAACGTTCACCTTGCTCGGCAAGATTCCTGGGCGAAACATTTGCTGCCGCGACGAAAACTCGAGCCTCGGCCTCATCGTTTAGATACTCCTCGGCCCGCCACTTTTGACGGCGTTTCGCCGTGAGACATTGATTGACTGCGATGCGATGCAGCCATGACGAAACCTTTGCCTCACCGCGGAACTTTTGGAGATTCCGATATGCCGAAATGAATGCCTCCTGTGCTGCGTCCCGGGCGTCATCCTCGCGGCCGAGCATACCGAAGCAAAGAGCGAAGATTTTACGCTCCCACCGTCTCACAAGCTCGCCAAAAGCCTCGCGGTCTTTTGTCACCGCCAATTCGACTAGCTCTTCATCGGTTAGGTTAAAGAACATCGGGGCCAAGCCGCAGAACCTAAATGCACGTTCTACAAACCGTTAGACGCCGTATTTTCACGAATAGTCTAAGTGTTTTGAGAAGGTAGGAGCGGCCGGATTTGGGTGACGCCTTACTCAGCACGAGCCGAGCAGCCAGAAAACGAGGATAAAGATTAGTATCGTCGAAATGACTCCACCGCCGAGCTTCCAGGCCGCCATTCCGGCGATTGCGCCTCTAAATAGATTATTCATAGGTGACTAGTATGCACGTGCAAATACTACGCGTCTATTTGACGGCGCACCGGAGAAAACGCACTGGCCTTCTTCCTCGACTCCGCCGTACGGTATGCATCGAATCGTTGCTTTTGTCGCGTCTTTGATCTTTTCTTCGGTTTCCGGCGTGCCGTCCCAGTGAGCCGAGATGAACCCGCCCTGTTCAATTTGCGCCTTAAATTCGTCCCAGGTATCCACGCGAAAAGTATTCATCTCCCGAAAATCAAGAGCTTTCTTGTAGATGTTCGTCTGGATCTCGTCTAAAAGACTGTGGATGAAGGTCGATATCCCGTCAATGGGCGCGCTTTCCTTTAAAAGGGTGTCCCGACGTGCTACCTCAACGGTACCGTTCTCCAGATCGCGCATTCCTATCGCAAGACGGATCGGGAAGCCCTTCAGTTCGTATTCGGCAAACTTCCAACCGCTTCGCTGATGATCGCTGTCGTCGTACTTAACGGAGATTCCGAGCGAACGGAGCTCTTCCACGATAGGGTTTACGGTGCCGCTGATTGTGGCTAAGTCTTCGGGCGTCTTGTGAATTGGGACGATTACTACCTGGATGGGCGCGAGCTTTGGAGGCAGGACGAGGCCTTTATCATCCGAATGCGCCATGATCAGCGCGCCCATCAGGCGCGTCGAAACGCCCCACGAAGTCGCCCATGCGTACTCGAGCTGATTCTCCTTATTCACAAACTTGACGTCGAATGATTTTGCGAAATTCTGTCCCAGAAAATGCGAAGTGCCGGCCTGCAGGGCCTTGCCGTCCTGCATCAGGGCCTCAATGCAAAGCGTATCTTCCGCACCCGCAAATCTCTCGCTAGACGTTTTAGATCCTTGGATAACTGGCATGGCCATCCAGTTTTCAGCAAAGTCCGCATACACGCCTAGCATGCGTGCTGTCTCCTCCTCGGCTTCCTGTTTCGTCGCGTGAGCGGTATGACCTTCCTGCCAGAGAAATTCGGTCGTGCGCAGAAAAAGGCGTGTGCGCATTTCCCAGCGAACGACGTTGGCCCATTGATTAATTAGAAGCGGCAAATCGCGCCACGACTGGATCCAGTTCTTGTACGTGTTCCAAATGACAGTTTCGGAGGTGGGCCGGACGATTAATTCTTCTTCCAGTTTTGCATCGGGGTCGACCATGAGGCCGCCGTTTGGATCTGCTTTCAGACGATAGTGAGTGACGACCGCACACTCTTTAGCAAAACCCTCGGCATGCTCTTCTTCTTTCTCCAGAAATGACTTCGGAACGAAAAGGGGAAAGTAGGCGTTCACATGTCCCGTCGCCTTAAACATATCGTCGAGGGCACGCTGCATCTTTTCCCAGATGGCATAACCGTAGGGCTTGATCACCATGCAGCCGCGGACGGCACTGTTCTCGGCGAGGTCTGCCCGCTTGACGATCTCGTTGTACCACTCGGAATAATTTTCAGATCTTGTTGGAAGCCCTTTACTCATAACAATTCGTCTGCCGGCCAGATATTACCTCGGCGATAAAGAAGGAATATACGGCATATCCAAGCCGTGGACAATTATTGCAGTGTCGCCCCGCGTGTTTACTCCGTTATCTGTATGGTAGAATCCGGTTTTTATGGCCGAGTTCTCCTTGAATTTCCACGACACCGCTACGGCTTTCGCGGATAAGACCAATTCCGAGCTTAGAGAAAAGTACCGGCTGTTCCGGCTCTTGAACTCCCCGATCCTCAACTCGTTGGGAACCGTCGCGACGAAGTTCGCTCTCTCGATCGGTCTGCCAGTCGAGGGCCTTATAAAATCAACAGTCTACGAGCAGTTCTGCGGAGGCGAGACGATCGAGGAGTGTGACGGTACGATAAAGAAACTTGCGGCGTCAAACGTCGGCACTATTCTCGATTATTCGGTGGAAGGAAAGGCTACCGAGGGTGACTTCGACCGAACCCGCGACGAGATCATTCGAACCATTCAGCGGGCGACGGATGATCCAAATATTCCTTTTGCGGTCTTTAAGGTAACAGGCGTAGCGCCGCTCGGGACCCTTGAACGGTTGAGCAGAAAGAAAAAACTGGACGCGAAAAGTCAGGCCAAATGCGAGCGGATACACAAACGCGTCGCAGAGATCTGCGAGGCCGCGTACAAACTGGACCAGCCGGTTTTCGTCGATGCCGAGGAGTCCTGGATCCAGGACGCGATCGATCGTCTCGCTGCCGAAATGATGGCCCGCTTCAATCAGGAGCGGCCAATCGTCTACAACACGATTCAGCTTTATCGTACGGACAGGCTCGACTATCTAAAGAATGCTCGACGAACCGCTCGCAATGAGGGTTACGTCTACGCCGCTAAATTGGTTCGCGGCGCGTACATGGAAAAGGAACGGGAACGTGCGGCTGAGAAGGGTGATCCATCGCCGATCCACGACACCAAACAACGGACCGACCAGGCGTATGACGACGCGATTGATTACTGCCTGAAACATCACAAGACGATGGCCTTCGTCGCGGCAACTCATAACGAAAAAAGCACTGCGCGCCTGGCCGAACAAATGGCGAACGCTGACATTCCTCACGATCATCCCGGCATCTTCTATTCGCAGCTCTACGGGATGAGCGACAACCTTTCGTACGTCCTTGCAAAAGCCGGTTTCAATGTGTCGAAGTACGTCCCCTACGGCCCCGTGGCAGACGCCGTGCCGTACCTCATGCGTCGTGCAAAGGAGAACTCGTCCGCGGCAGGCCAGATGAGCAGGGAACTACAGCTGATCGAGGAAGAATTGAAGCGCAGAAAGCTATCGTAACGCCGGAGCTGAAGATGCGACCGATGCTCAGAGTACGGAGCGCTAAACCTGAACACCGATCCGAAAACCCTACAACTGAATTAAAAAAGGCCGCGATTCCTCACGGCCGAACTCCATTTGACCGCGACCAAACGCCATGCGCTCGCGACCAAACGCCAATTTCCCGCGGACATTTCTCAATTTCCCGCGACCAAACGCCACGCGCTCACGACCAAACGCCCCGCGCTCGCGACCAAACGCCATTGTCCCGAGCCCCAAACCACATAAAAGCCCGCAAACACTGGCTCTAGCACTACGTTGACCGTCGCGGCCGGCCCTTCGATCCTTTCTTACGATCATTGGCATCTATGACGACCACCTGCTTTGCATAGACGGTGACGGTATTTGGTGCTGTGAACACGGATGTTATGTAACCTTTGGAATCGCTAGGGAGAAGTGTAAAGGCGTAGACAAGCGAGGCGTTCCGTCGCCGCTCGCCAGAGGTCGCAAAGGTCGTTCGTTGAAGTGCCTGTTTTATGACATTGTGGAATACCTTAGCGCCGCTATCGAACTCCGAATCTATAATCTTGCCGCTAGAATCCATTTCAATCGTGGCCGTGATTCGTTGTTCCAACCGAGCGTGAATCGCGATGGAGGGATACATGGGCGCCGCAACTTGGATTGGCGCAAGAAGCTCGGGGGCCTTCGCCTGTGTAAAGGCGCTTGCGGCAAGCGCTGCCCCGATCGCGGCCACCATGGATACTCGACTGACTGCCCGTTTCAACTTCATTCTATTTGCCATTGGAGTATGATGATATATCGTCCCGGGCGCTTTGTAGGCGTGGTGGACTATCGAAGGCCGAGCATCAGCCTTACGGAGCGGTTCGAGACCTGACGGTTCGGATCGCTCTTCCATTTTTCGTAAGCGGAAAGTTCGGACGCCTCGAGCGGCTTGTTGGCGATCGTTGCTACTTGAGTGCTCTCGAATGCCCGATTGGTGAGCGCGATGTGCGGTTCGCTGATCGTTAGATTCCCGCCTTCGGCTATTGCACGCTCGGCCGCGTCAACATCCGGAAAAAAGTCGCGATAACCGGCCACGTGCCACACCGTATCGTTTCCTTCACCATCCGCCGCGAGCAGCCGAAGCAGGGCAAAACCCGCTTCGAGTTGGAATACTAAGAAATCTCCGGTCGCGAATCGAGACATACTCGCGAGGTTAGCATAAGCCTCCACTCTCCGTTAAAATGTGAGTTTATATGGACGAGGATGAACAGTTCCGGGAGCAGTGTCGCCGCCAACTTAGGCGGAGCGTGGATCAGCGAATTAAGTACGGCTTCTTCAAGAACTACAAACCGATTCTCGATGACGAGTCCAGATCATTTGACACAATGGCCGCATATCGAAAATGGGCGCACGATACGCTTCCTGAGTATCTAGGTTACAGAATAGTATCCGACAATGAACAGTGATCGGGGATATTTCCGGCCCGAACAGGCCCGAGAAGTCGCTCGGGCGTTTCGTGAATGTGGCGTCGATTACATGTTCATTGGCAAGAGCGGAGCGATTTTATTGGGGTATCCCGCGGCGACTCAGGATGTCGATCTTTTCGTTCGGAAATCCGTGGAGAATGGTCACCGAATCGTTGATGCCCTCGGTAGGCTCGAATTTGAGATCGATGAGCAAACCGCCAAAGAGATCATTAGCGGAAAGGATTTCGTTCAGCTCAAGAACGGTCCTTTCGACCTTGATTTAGTCTTCGCACCGGATGGCATACCGAGCTTCGATGAGGCCAAACAACGAATGCACGTGATCGAGGGTTACCCTGTAGCGAGCCTCCGAGACATCATAGCGAGCAAGCGGGCGTCGAACCGTAAAAAAGATCGGCTCGATCTGGATCTGCTCGAGAAGTTTCGCTTGGAATTTGAAAAGAACCTAAGAGGCGAGCCCAGGTCTGCCGTTGAGATCGCACTGGAGAAGACCAAAGAAGAAGCAGAATAAATGTCACATAACAATCAACCAGTAATCATCAGTGCGGCACGCACGCCAACCGGGAAATTTCAAGGCGCCCTGAAGGGCTTCACCGCGCCGGAATTGGGCGCTCTGGCGATCAAGGAGGCCGTGGCTCGCTCTAAGGTCGATCCCGCGAAAATCGACGAAGTCATAATGGGCTGCGTCGTCCAGGCAGGCATCGGACAGGCACCCGCACGACAAGCCGCGCTCAAGGCCGGACTGCCGCCGGAGGTCTCGGCGCTGACAATCAATATGGTGTGCGGCTCCGGGCTTCGTGCGGTCGCCCTCGCCGGGCAGGCCGTGCAGCTCGGCGATGCAGAGTACGTCGTCGCGGGCGGGATGGAGTCGATGTCTAATATCCCCTACGCCTTGCCAACGGCACGCGACGGAATGCGTATGGGAAATCAAACCGCCGTGGATTTGATGATCCACGATGGACTGTGGTGCCCGTTCGAGAACTGGCATATGGGTAATACGGGTGAGGTCGTCGCGGACAAGCATCAGATCACACGCGAAACGCAGGATGAATTCGCCTATAACTCGCACCGCAAGGCCGCCGAGGCGCAGGACAAAGGCTACTTTAAGGACGAGATAGTTCCTGTCGAAATTCCGCAGAAGAAAGGCGATCCTATAGTTCTCGACTACGACGAGCCGATCCGACGCGACACGACCGTCGAGAGCCTGGGCAAGCTGAAGCCTGCGTTCAAAAAAGATGGAGGCACGGTGACAGCGGGCAATGCGCCCGGCGTGAACGACGGCGCGTCTGCGCTGGTGGTCTCTTCTGCAGCGAATGCCGAGAGGGACGGCATCGAGCCGCTCGCACGTATAGTTTCTTACGCGGTCTCGGGTATCGAACCGAAGTTCATCATGCTCGCTCCCGTTGAGGGTGTGCGAAAGGCGGTCGCTAAGGCCGGATGGTCGCTTGAAGAAGTTGAGCTCTTTGAGTTGAACGAGGCGTTCTCGGTACAGGCCCTGGGCGTGATGAAGGAACTCGGAATCAATCCGGACTTTGTGAACGTCAACGGTGGTGCGGTCGCGATGGGCCACGCAATAGGGAACTCGGGCGGCCGCGTGCTGACCACGCTTCTCTACGAAATGAAACGACGAGGAGCAAAACGCGGCGTCGCCGGCCTATGTCTTGGCGGCGGCAACTCCGTCGCAATGTGCGTCGAGCGAGACTAAACAGATATGACTGAAACAATCGGTGTCATTGGCGCCGGAACAATGGGAAACGGCATCGCGCAGACTGCCGCGGGTGCCGGAATAGATGTCGTGATGTGCGACGTGTCGGCAGATTCTGTCGATAAGGGTCTCGCGAATATTTCGAAGAGCCTTGATCGTTTCGTTAAGAAGGAAACGATAACAGGAGAGCAAAAGGCAGAAGTTCTCTCACGAATAACCACGACGACGGATCTTGAAGGCCTCAAGGACTGCTCGCTGATCGTCGAAGCTGCCACAGAAAATTTCGAAGTTAAGAAGGATATCTTCGAGAGGCTGGACGCGATCACGTCGGCGGACGCAATTCTCTCGTCAAACACCTCGTCAATTTCTATAACTAAGATCGCCGCGGCCACCAAGCGCCCTGACAAGGTTATCGGGATGCATTTCTTCAATCCAGTTCCACTTATGAAACTGGTTGAGGTTATCCGTGGAATTGCTACATCTGACGAGACTTACGGGAAAGTCAAGACCATTGCTGAGCGACTGGGAAAGACCCCTGTAGAATGCAACGACTATCCGGGCTTTGTATCCAATCGGGTGCTCATGCCCATGATAAATGAGGCCGTCTTTGCCCTTCATGAAGGCGTGGCAACCAGAGAAGCGATCGACGAAATCATGAAGCTGGGGATGAATCATCCCATGGGCCCACTCGCCCTTGCGGACTTCATCGGATTGGATGTGTGCCTCGCGATTCTCAACGTTCTCCACGAAGGCCTGGGTGACCCCAAATACCGGGCGTGCCCGCTCCTTAAGAAGTACGTCGACGCCGGGTGGCTGGGTCGCAAGAGCGGCAAAGGCTTTTATGACTACGCCTGATGCACAGTAATCTTCGCTCGTTTATCGAATCGCTCCGCCGCGAAGACGAGCTTGTCGAGGTCTCGGCTCAGGTAGATCCATTTCTCGAAATAGCGGAGATTCACCGCCGCGTCATCGAAAACGACGGAAAGGCTCTTCTTTTTTCAAACGTAAAGAATTCCGGCTTTCCTGTTGTTACCAACCTGTTCGGCACAGCACGCAGGATCGAACTCGCGTTTGGCCCAAATCCTCTCGACTTCGTAAAACGTGCTGTCCATGCCGCCGAAACACTACTGCCTCCAAAACTGAGCAAGCTTTGGCAGTTCCGCGAGCTCGGGTTTACCGCCGCCAATCTTGGAACTAGATCGGTCAGCAGAGCCCCAGCGCTCAATGCTCGGCAGTCGCCCGTCGACCTGGAGAACATTCCGCTGCTGCAGCTGTGGTCTGGCGACGGCGGGCACTTCGTCACGCTGCCGCTCGTCTATACGGAAAGCCCGACTGATGGGAAACACAACCTCGGGATTTATCGGATGCATCGCTACGACGCGACGACCACGGGCATGCACTGGCAGATCGGGAAGGGCGGCGGCTTTCATTATTACGAAGCCGAGCAACGCAATGAGCCTCTTCCCGTTACCGTTTTTCTAGGTGGGCCTCCTGCATTGATGCTGTCGGCAATAGCGCCTCTCCCCGAGGGAATTCCTGAGCTAATGCTTGCATCCCTTCTCGCCGGTCAAAAAATTGCGGTAGCGAAGAATCCGCTTGGGTTCGCCCGACATCGCCTGATCGCCGAGGCCGAATTTGCTATTTGCGGAAGCGTCGCCCCGCACACCCGCAGGCCCGAGGGGCCATTCGGGGATCATTACGGATACTACTCACTCGAACACGATTATCCTGTCTTCGAGGCAGAGGCGGTCTTTCACCGTAAGGACGCGATCTATCCAGCGACCGTGGTGGGAAAGCCGAGGCAGGAAGACTTTTTTATCGGCGACTACTTGCAGGAGCTGCTTTCGCCGCTCTTCCCACTGGTGATGCCCGCCGTACGTGACCTGTGGAGCTACGGCGAAACGGGATTTCATTCGTTGGCGGCTGCCGTCGTTCGGGAGCGCTATGCTCGAGAGGCTCTTTCGGCCGGCCTGAGAATTCTCGGCGAAGGACAGCTGACCCTGACTAAGTTTCTATTACTAACAGATGAGCCTCAGGATCTACGCGACTTTAGATCACTATTCGAACATATCCTCGCCCGCGTTGATTGGCAGCGTGACCTTCACATCTTTTCGCAGACAGCGTTCGACACGCTGGATTACGCGAGCGGGAAGATCAATCACGGCAGCAAGGCTATTCTCATGGGCACGGGCGAAGCGACGCGTGAGCTGCCTCGAATATTCTCTGGATCGATTCCTCCGGGCGTGCGAGCGGCAGAAGCATTCTGCGCGGGTTGTCTGGTCGTAGAATCAGCCACCTATGAAGAGGACCCTGAGTTGGCAGAACGCCTCGCACAGGCGCCCGAGTTTGCCGACTGGCAGCTCGTCGTACTCCACGACAGAATTGAGTATGCTCGTTCGCCCGACAAATTCCTCTGGGCCACCTGGACACGATTCGATCCTGCAAGCGACATCTACGCGCGGCAAATCGAGACAAAACGCAACCACATTGGCTATCAGGCGCCCATCGTCATCGATGCGCGTATGAAGCCGTGGTATCCGAGCGAGGTCGAGGTCGACCCGGAAACAAGAACGCTGGTCGACAAGCGCTGGACGGAATACTTTACTAGGTAACGCCGCACGAGATGAAAAAAACTCTCAAATGGTTCGGCATGACCGTCGGCGTGATTGCACTGCTCATCGGATCGCTCGCGTTGTATTCCTATTACATCGGCGCTCGAGGATTTGTCGTCGTCGAGGAAACTCTCGCTGTTCCGAATTGGAACCCAGACCTAAGCGGATTCCGCGTCCTCGCTATCTCTGATATTCATGCCGGATCAAACTACGCACCTGAAGAACGTCTCCGATACGTGGTCGAGCAGGCGAATGCGCAGAACGCCGATATCATCGTCTTGCTGGGCGACTATGTCAGTGAATCAAAGCTCGATCGCCGCCGGCTAGACCTTCCGGACGGCGAAGACGGCTCCGAGTTGCGTATTAGTGTCGCGACGTTCGCTGAGATCTTCGGCGGATTTCGAGCGAGATACGGCGTGTTCGCGGTGATCGGCAATCATGACGATTGGCACAACGGAAGAAAGATCAGGACGGAACTCGAACGCGTCGGGATCAGGGTGCTCGAGAACGAGATCGCCGACGTAAAGGTTGCGGAAAATATTGTTAGGATATGGGGAATCGAGGACCTCTGGAAGAATCGGCGCGTTCCAACTGAAACATTTGACCAACTTCCCGACAAACGGAATGTGATCGCGATCACCCATAATCCGGATTCACTCCTTCAGACGCCCTCGCAAATTGCGCTAATGTTTGCGGGGCATTCGCACGGTGGACAGATGAACTGGCCGATTTTTGGTCCAATCGCTGCGGTCAATGACGCCCGCTTTATGGACGGTCATGCGGTCGTAGACGGCAAGCACGTTTATGTGACAAGCGGTGTCGGCACGAGCGTTATTCCTTTTCGATTCAGAGTTCCGCCCGAGATCGCCGTCGTGACGATCCACTCTCGATAAATGCAGAAGCCTTTAGCGAAAAAGACTGCGTTAGTGCTCTCTGCTCTCGCCCTACTGTGTGTCGCATACGGTTATTTCATAGAGCCTCATCGACTCGTCGTCACTCACGAGAACATTCAGATAGAGAACTGGAATCCGGTATTCGACGGTTTCCGAATCGCGGTCATCGCCGACGTTCACGGCGGTTCCAATGGAGTAACGCACGAAAAGCTGCGGGAAATTGTCCGGCGTGTAAATGAACAGAACGTGGATCTCATAGTCATGTTGGGAGATTACGTTTCGCAGGCCCACACCGGCGGGCCCCTTAAAGATCGGCACCTAAAGATGCCTATGTCCGAGATCGCAGACGGCCTCGCGGGAATGACGGCAGAGTACGGCGTTCTGTGCGTTCTCGGAAATCACGACGGCTTTTACGGCGACGAATTGATAGCTGCCGAACTCGAGCGAGTCGGCTACAAGGTTTTACAGAACGAGGTCGAGACGATCACCCGCGACGGACAGCCGCTCAGGATTCTCGGATTAAAAGACCACATGAAGCTTGTCGACGGCTGGTCCAAAACGTCGGCCGACACCAGGGAATTGATCCGCACGACCGGGGCCGGAGATGTCGTTATTCTCGAGCACAGCCCCGACACGCTCCAGACCGTCACCGGTTATCTCTCCGTCGGGCCGGAGCTCAAACTCTTCCTCGCCGGGCATACACATGGCGGCCAGATTTGGCTTCCCCTACTCGGCACGCCTGCGATTCCGTCAAGCTACGGGCAACGGTACGCGCGAGGCCACGTTAAGGAGAATGGAGTCGATATGTTCGTGACAAGCGGCATCGGAGAGAGTTTGCTGCCGTTTAGATTTTTGGTGCCTCCGGAAATCGCTGTGATAACTATCCGCAGCGCGCGATCATCGTAGAAGGTGCTTCACTCGGGCTAGATCTCCGTCATTCTTGGCGGGCGTCAAGCCGAGGATTTTGCACATCAAGTTATAGATTTCGATATTTTCGAACGGCTCGGACACGTAACCTCTTTTGAATCTCGGCCCGCTCGCTGTAAATGTCGCACCCATCGACTCTAACTGATTATCGTAGCCGTGCGCCCCGCGGGTCTGGCCAAAGTCGTCGGATTTCTTTTGCGTCTCATACCTTTCTCGACTCGTCATAAACCAACCTTCGTTCGATGAGCAAACGATCGGTGCGATGCGGCGGCCAGTGCTGTAGTGCAGGCGCGCCGGGATGTCTGCTTTGCGCCAGCAAGTGGCGTGTTTGATGTTCTTGACGCGATCCATGACCACGCCTTCTTTTTCCGGCTTCGCAAAGATCTGCCATATCTCTCCGGTCGTAATGATCGGATCCGCAAGCTTCTTATCCGTCGTGTCGAAGAAGTCGTCCATCACGATCGCATTTCGCTGATCGTACGCGGCCATTCCGTGATCGGACGTGATGATGACGTGGACTTTCCGGTCGATGCCGCGTTTTTTGAGTCCGTCCACTAGCCGCGCAATGTATTCGTCCACTTCCCAGACCGCATACTTCATTTCCTCCGATTCGGGGCCGAATTCGTGGCCAACATCGTCGGTCGTCGAGAAGTACATCGAGAGCATCGTCGGGCGCTTATCAGCGGGCAGGTCGAGGTAGCCGAGAATTTTGTCAACGCGCATTATATTTGGCACGCGTCCGTTGTACGTGCGAGCATAAGTCGGAGCCTCGCCTTGTATGAGAGTTTCCGTCCCGACGAAAAAATAGCTCGCGGCGATCTGTCCCTGCTTTTCCGCGGTCACCCAGATCGGCTCGCCGCCCCACCAGCGCGGATTCTCCACCTCTTTACGCTTCGACATAGTAAAGATTTCGCCATAATCGTAAACATTATTCTCCACAATCCCGTGATTCTGCGGATAGAGGCCCGTCGCGATCGTGTAGTGATTCGGAAAGGTTTTTGTAGGGAAAGAGGGAATCAGACGTTTGGCCCGTACGCCGTTCGCCGCAACCTTCGCAAGGGCCGGTGGTCTGTACCGTTCGAGGTAGTCCCATCGAAAGCCGTCCAGCGAGATGAGGATCACGGTCGGTTTCAGGTCGCGGATCCTGGCTTGGGCCACGGCCGCCGGAACAATCGCGAGAGTGCATAATCCCAGAAACAGAAAAAACGTTAGTCGCCGCACGATAGTCACAAATTTGTTTACGGGAAAAAGCAACATAACGAATGAACGCTTAGCAATCCTCGCGCGAACGAGATAAGCGGAGCCGGGCTTTCTATGCCTGCATTTATTTCATCAATCGCGAGTTTTTACAACTACTTGGGACTTGATCGAATTCGCGATGTAACAGATCTCGTGGGCGTCGTAATGCACCGCGGCGACCAGAAACAGTGCGGAAATGAGGCGGTTCGGTGTCATTGTCGGTTAGCGAGCTTCGGGAATCGCGGCAAATCCGCCGTCAAAGAACCGTCTTGCGGCTGACATCGCGGCCGGAACGGCGGTCACGTGATTGAGCGAGGCGTCTCGAATAATGTGTCGCCTGAGCGTGGTAGCCGTGACGCCGCGGTTTCGCATCGCTTTCATCGCATTTGCAGTATTTTCCGGGCGTACCACGCCGTCGCCCTCGAGATTGACGAGGAGCATCGGCGTTCTCGGCGCCCAGTCGTAAACATTGTCATTAATCAGGGCCGCAACAAGCGGATCGCGGGGGTCGGTCGTCTGTAACGCTTTGAGAAATCGCGGAGTGATGACATTAGAGAGCGAGTTTTTGGAACGCATCAGAACGGCGGTGAGGCCGAGCCGCTTAATTAATGTCTCGTCCACCGGATTCGCGTTGTAATTTAACCATATCGAATTCGCCATTGCCGGCCTGAAATAATCGGTGATCTTAACGTTCGAGTGCTTTCGCAGATAGTATGCCGCGTACGACAAGAGATAAAGCCTGATGACAAATCCAACCTGCTCTGTCGATTGCAGGAGCGTGAATTCGCGCGTCGCACCCGTGACATCATAAGGCCCGGAAGCTGGAGCGGATCGCTCGACGCGATAAACGTCGCCGTTCATCTTCTCGAGCTTCTGCACCGCCGCCATCGCAATGCCGCCTCCTTCCGAATATCCCGTCACGTAAAGCTTCCGACCGACGTTGTAATTATTTTTACGGGCCAATTCGCGAGCCGGTTCGATGATATCGACCGCGGACTGCGAATTAATTATATTCCGAGGATAGGGATGTGTCGCTTTGTGATCGCCGAGGCCGAGGTAATCGGGAATGATTACCGCGTATCCGCCCGTCGCGAAAGCAAGCGTCGCCGTTTCCGCCTCTGAACCATCAGCCTTGCCTTTCCACATCGACGGCGAAGCTTCGCGATCCTGTATAGTGCCGTGGCAAAAGACGACCAAGCCTTTCGGCGCACCGCCCTGCGGCCACGCCATCAGACCCGAAAGCATCACGCGTCTGCCGTCCTCATCCGTGGAACTATACGTAATCTTTTGCAGATCGATAGACGGAGCCGGCGGAGAAACCGGATAGTTCGCGAAGACAGTCTGCATTCGGGATGCAACAACGCCCATTCGAATCGTGCCGTTAGATACAGACGATGCCAGACGCTGGCCAAAAGACGACGGCACAAATACCGCCGCGACTATAAGTGAAACAACGACGCGTATGATGTTACGTTTCATTATCAGCTTGTTCTGCGCCATTTCGAGACCCGCACACACCTGTTTCTATGTTCCGTTGATGATTATCTCCGACTTGATTGAGTTCGCGATGTAACAGATCTCGTGGGCCTCATGATGCATCGCTGCAAGCTGCGCTGCTGTAGGAGTATCGCCCGACCAAACGATCTGCGGGTCCAGTGTGATGGTCGAGATCCACTGCTTTCCTTTGTCATTGATCATCTCACCGACCGCGTTGTCTTCGTAAGACTCGACGTTAAAACCAGCCTTAGCTGCGACATAAAGGAATGACAACATATGACATGACGACGACGCCGCAACCAACGCTTCCTCAGGATCAACGGCTTCTTCTATTGAATATGGAACTCTCACCGAATGCGGCGAAGAACTCGCCGGCACCGTAACACCGCCGTCAAACTCCCACGTGTGCCCGCGTGAGTATTGATTCTTCGCAAACATCTCCGGTGAATCGTTTTTCCAATCTATCTTCGCTGTGTAAGTTGACATATATCATTCATGCGGGACTCGGAGACCACAACTACTTTAAGTAATCTGTGTATAACGGTTTCATTTAGAAAGCGGTTCCGCATATCTATTGAGAGCCCAAGTGGAGAATGTGTAACAAGCATATATAAACAGTCCCCAGAAAACACTGTTGAGGCCAGTGACGATCCACCAACCATTTGTGAGTCCATGGACCGGATGTGACGCGAAAAAGATAGCCGGAATTGGTACAGAAAGAAATCGATCGACCGCGACAATTACCGCATCAGCTCCCGTCGCCCGTTCTCCGGTATCGAAAGTGTGTTGGAAGGCGACATTCGCGGACGGTGCAACGAGGATGCTGAGCCGAAAGTGCACAAGTGAAACGAGCATCGACGGAAGTATACCGGCCATTTTCGTTGCGCCTTGCAGCTTCATCGTTAAGAAATCCGCTAAATCTTCATCCTACGGCCTCAGTCTATAAAGCATCCTCGGAAACGGTATGGTTTCGCGGACGTGTTCGATGCGGCACATCCATGCGGTGCAGCGTTCGATACCCATGCCGAAGCCGGCGTGCGGGACACTGCCGAAGCGGCGGAGGTCGAGATACCATTCGAATAATTCCTGCGCCAGGTTGTGATGTTTTAGTTGCTTTTCTAAATATTCAAGCGAGGTGGCGCGTTCGCCGCCGCCGATGATCTCGCCGTAGCCTTCGGGTGCGAGCAGGTCGATCCCGAGCGCGCACTCGGGACGATCTTTATCCACCTCAAAATAAAATCCTTTAATCGCAGTGGGGAAGTGATGAACAAAGATCGGCTTTCCGTGCTGATTCGAAAGATACGTCTCATCCGGCGCGCCAAAGTCTCCGCCCCATTCGAAATTGTTTTCGAGCTCACCCTTTGCATGGCCTTCCTGCAGCATTTTGACGGCATCGTCATAATGCAGCCGCGGAAATGGTGAAGAGATCGCTTCGAGTACGGTCGTGTCCCGCTCGAGCGTTTTCAATTCTTCGGCGCGGTCGCTTACGACGCGCTCGACGATAAATAGGATCAAGGCTTCGCCGAGGTCCATCATATCTTCGTAACCGGCGTAAGCGACCTCGGGCTCAACCATCCAGAATTCTGTAAGATGCCTGCGCGTCTTTGATTTTTCTGCGCGAAAGGTTGGGCCAAAAGCATAGCTCTTACCAAACGCCGCAGCGGTCGCCTCGTTGTATAGCTGACCGGACTGTGTCAGATACGCTTTGTCGTCGCCGAAATAATCGACTTCGAACAGTGTACTCGTGCCTTCACACGCGGCGGGTGTGAATATCGGAGTGTCTGCGAGCGTGAATCCGTTGTTATCAAAAAAATCGCGCACGGCTTTGATGACCGTATGACGAACTTTCAAAACCGCATGCTGTTTTTTGGAGCGTATCCACAGATGCCGATTGTCCATCAGGAACTCTGTGCCGTGTTCCTTCGGCGTTATCGGATAATCGTGAACATTCTGAACGACCTCGATTCCACTCACGTCGACCTCGACGCCGATCGACGAGCGCGTGTCTTCCTTCACCGTTCCCGTGACGATGATCGAGCTCTCCTGCCCGAGCGATTTTGCCCTTTCAAAGACTTCCTCGTCGTTGCCCTTAAAAACAACGCACTGAACAACACCCGTCCCATCGCGAACCTGCAAAAACACGAGCTTACCGCTCGAACGTAAATTATAAAGCCAGCCCTTAAGCGTGACCTCCTGACCGATCCGGCGCTTTATTTCCTCTATATATGTTTGTGTCATTGCGATCTAGTTAAGACGTAGTTTAACCAACGTCCGCACGGCATCAAAGCGGCCGCATGTCGGCGGCATTGCCTGTATTCGTCCAAGTGACGGGCCACTATCTACGCAGCGGGAAGGCTGGTCCCAACTTTGATCATTTCCGCCCGAACGGGCCCAAGCGTCCTGTCAAAGAATCGGTTCATGGCGGGACAAGTGCCTCAATCGGCGGGGCATGACGGCCGCCATACGATGTAACATCTGTGCGCCTGACATGCAACAATAACTTCATAGTTGACGCCTGATTCATGACTCCGGCAGATTGGTTCGTATCAGCAGCGGCTTGAATCGAGGGTCGGAGCGCAGATCGTCAAACCAGGGGTGCACATCAAGTTCAGTAAATCCTATGCTTTGTTCATCGACCCCCTTTCCCAACCAGAAGAAGGCCTCATCTTTATTGCCGAGGCCTATGTAGGGTACGGCAAAGTGGAAACTATTAATATGTTCGCGCGCTCCCTGACGCTTAAGTTCATCAACCAGTTTCAGGGCCTCATCACGCTGTCCGGCCTTTGCCAGGGCATACGCCAAATGGGACTTAGCATTAGGACTGCCATCACTGACTTCGATGGCTTTCCGAAAGGTAGCGATGGCCTCAGTGTATTGGCCTTTTAGCGTTTGCGCATGACCTAGCCATCCCAAAGGCACAAAGAGAGTTGGATCCATTTCATGCGCACGCTTGAATATCTCGATGGCTTCGTCGGGGCGGCGAGCGAACGCATACGGTCTCCCCAGATTTGTAGTTACAATGGAGGATGAGGGATCCAATTCCTGAGCTTTTTTCCCTTCGGTTATTGCGTCATCGAAACGCTTTTGGTACGTGAGAAAAGTACAGAGGGCGTGATGTGCCTCAGCAGAATTGGGATTCAATTCGATCGCACGACGAAATTCCTGTTCCGCGTGGTCTTCCCCCGATATGCCCATGGCAACGTGTGCCTCGGCAAGCGAATCGTCAAGTTCGAGTGCGCGCATGGCCGCCGCTTTTGCTTTTGGCATGTAGTCAGCGGGCGGGGCAATGTTGTAAAGTCCATACGAATTATAATTTAAAGCCAGACCGGCATACGCGAGTGCGTAGTTAGGGTCTTTTTCAATAGCTTTATTGAAATCGGCGGCGGCGCGCAGCACATTGTTGCGGCCGCCTTTGTAGCGATAGAACTGGCCTTGAAGATATAGCTGAAGGGCCTCGGGATCGGCCGTATGGGTTTTCGTGACTTTTGCCTCTTCGGCTCCCGAAAGCTTGCTTTTTAGTTTGCCCGAAACATCGCGGGCGATATCGCTCTGCAGCGTGACAAGCTCGGACTGCGGCTTGTCATATTTCGTACTGAAGATCACATCCTCGGTCTCGGTATTTACCACCTCGAGCAGGACATTTGTTCGTCCGTCACGCTGAGCCACACGCCCGTTGACTATCGCCTGCACGCCAAGCTCTTTGCCAATAACTTTCGGGTCTATCTCCTTGCCCTTGTACCGAAAAACGGAAGTCCGTGCCTTTACCTTTATGTTCGGAAGCTCCGACAAACTGCTGATCAGCGTGTCCGTCATTCCGTCGGAGAGATACTCGAACTGCGGATCGCCGGTTTCATTAACAAACGGCATCACGGCGATGGATTCGATATTGGTTGCACGTGCGGTACCATTAGATAAAAACCAAACGCTAGCGCCTACCGCCGCGAGTAGTAAAAAAACTGCCAGGCCGATTGCAAGACGTCGCTTGTGTTGTTTGATTTCACTGACAATATATTCCGCGCTCGAAGTTGTGTGCGGGGGAATATCGCTTGTTGTAGCGTTGAAGACTTGCGTTTTCGCGTCTTCCCGATCCGGCGCTGTGGTTCGTTCCAACTTATTCTGAAACTCTAAGTCTTGTTTGACATCTTTCAAATCAATTAAAATCTCTTTCGCCGCCTGGTAACGCTCTTCCCGGTCCTTTCTGAGTGTTTTGTTAATTATCCGTTCAATCTCGTGCGGAACTTCAGGCGCTTGCCGGCTCAATGGCACAGGCTCTTTATTTAGGATCGAAGCGATTGTCTCCATTGCACTCTCGCCTTCAAATGGCGGCTTGCCTGCGAGCATTTCATAAAGCATTACGCCGAAGCTAAAAATATCCGTCCGCGCGTCAACTGCTGTCCCCCGCGCTTGTTCCGGCGACATATATGCGGCTGTTCCGATTATCATGCCCGGACTGGTTTGTGCTTTTATCGCAGTTGCCGCTTCAGAATCAGTTTCATTTCGCTTCTCCGTCAATTTGGCAATTCCGAAATCGAGCAGCTTAACTAACCCGTCAGGTCGAATCATCACGTTTTCGGGTTTAATGTCCCGATGAACAATACCCGTGCGGTGAGCGGCATCTAAAGCACTTGCAACTTGAATGGCTATCTCAAGCGCGGATTTGAGATTAACGGGCGAACCTTTTAATCGTTCGCGGAGAGTATCGCCCTCGATGTATTCGGTGGCGATGAAATGCGTGCTATCTGCTTCACCGATTTCGTAAATGGTGATGATGTTCGGGTGATTCAAAGCAGATGCGGATTTCGCCTCGCGCACAAAACGCAGCATTCTTTCTTCGTCCTGCGCCACGTTTCCGGGTAGAATTTTTAAGGCTGTTTTGCGTTCAAGCCGCGTATCTTTCGCCAGATAAACTTCGCCCATTCCGCCTTCGCCGATTTGTTCGATGATCTCGTAATGCCCAAAACATTTGCCGGCCGCGAGTTGTTTCGTTGCGGCTTCAAAACCACTTGAAACTTGGGCTATAGCCGGTGACTCCATGAAACTGTCGGCGCCGCCAAGCGATGATAAAAGCGATTCGACTTCCGAAAGTAAAGTTTTATCATCCCCGCAAACGTCGATGAGATAATCTCGGCGTTCTTCGGGCCTTTGCCGCAAGGCCGAATCGAAGATCTCTCTTACCTTTTGCCATTTTTCGTCAGCCATACCTTTAGTTCAAAGTACGAAGGTCTTAAGGCGGTTTTAAACTGTACCGGACGGTGACCTTCTGAATGACTGTGGCCTGCGGACTTCTCATCGCGTCAATTCGCGGAGCACCGCCTTGGTGTATTCGTTCATAACCAACGTTCTCACTCTTTCTTAACTGGGCCAAGCGTTTCATCCATCCACCGATGTATTGTCGTGGCGAACAGTTCCATTGGCGGCGCGTGCCCCCCGTCGAATAGGACCATTCGTTTGGGCTCGCTTAAGAGTTTGTAGAGCGGTTCGAATTCGGCCTTCCAGGAGAAGTTTTCATCATACCGACCTTGCAGTATCAAAATCGGTCCACGAATGTGGGGCGCAAAATTTACTGTGTTCGCTTCCGCAATCGACTGAGTACTGGATTTTCTGATTCCGGCTGCCGTGAGAAAGACAGATGCGTACCGTCGCTCAACTGCGGCAAGAATAAGTGCTGTTGTCGCGCCGGCACTCGGGCCACAGATAGCAATCTTCTTCGCGTCGATATCGTTTCTAGTCTCAAGATAATCCAAGCCGCGACGCAGGTCAGTGATCCAATTGACCATCTTGTCCCGGTATTCCGCCGTGGTCCGATCCGGTTCAACAAAGCCGGCCGGCTGCAACCGTTCTATGTACCCCTTGAGGACAACAATAAAGACCGCCCGGCCGGCTTTGATCTCTGTGGCAAGCCAGGCTTCGGCTGCCCGATCGGCGGACCTTCGACCTAGTTCGACATCGGACGCCGGCAATAAATGAATCACCTGGAGTGGTCTGGGAAAGTTTCTAGGTAAATAAAGGTACCCGATCGCCCGTTCGCCATTTGCTCCGTTGAACGTGATCCTTTCACGAGTCCATGCATCGGTCTCCTGCTTTTCAAGCTGAGGATCCAACGGTGACTTAACGTAATCGTACGCTTTTTCCCATCTCGCAAAATCCTGATCACTGGAACGACTATAGACTGGGATTTCTTTCTTAATTTCAATCTTTAGATTTCCGTCGTTGCTTGGGCTACCCAGATTTATTGCACAACGGAACCCGCGCTTGTCGGACGTATAGAAGCCCGGAAATCTTCCGTAGAATGCGAATGTATAAGCCGGTTCGCCCCAGGCACCTCCCGCTGAAATGAAACCTTCTGACGTTTCGTTTAAGCACCATTCCGAAACGTTGCCGGCCATGTTGTAGGCTCCGAATGGACTCATACCAAACTCAAAACTATCAACCGGCATCGCTGCGTCGCCTTCAAAGTTCGCTCGCCATTCCAACGTATCCCCGGGGTAAAAAGCGCCCCAGGGCATGTAATTAGTTGGCGCCGCAACCCTGCCGCTTCGGGCTGCCTTTTCCCATTGAAATATCGTCGGTAGCCGTTTACCGCGGAACGCAGCATAAGCGGCGGCCTCATACCAGGAAACGTCAGTCACGGGATGCCTGGCCTTACCCTCAGGAAAATTCTGGCTGGACCAGGTGCGTGGTCCCGGTAAGCCCGTGCGATCCTTAAATTCCTGGATGCCCTCCTCCCACGTGAGCGCTTTGCCGTCCCTGATGAATGGATATGTCCAGTATTGTTTCTTTAGATAGCCTCCTGCATTAATAAACTCCTTATAGTCTTGATTACTAACTTCATATTGATCGATAACAAAATCGTCGAGACGAACTTTCGCATCGGTAGGCCGGGCCCAGGCCCTCAGTCGATAGTCACCCCCCGGCACCGACGTCATTCCGTTTGGAACTCTCTCTGCTGCGAGGAGTTTCTGTTCAATCGTTAAGGGCGGAGGGACGCTGGTCGACCCCCCGCCGCGCAATAGGGTCCCGGAAATCGTTTGCACGGTTTTCGCAAAATCGTCTTTCTCAATGTAAAGCAAATATTGTCCTCGGGCTATACGCAGATCTCTGATCGGTGTAGTTCCCACAAGCTGACGGGGTGGAAAGCTCCCAGCCACATCGGGCGAGAAACGCTTGAGGTAAACCCGGGCATCCGATGGCTCGGAAGCCACCGTAAGTGTGTCGGAGATTGTAGGCATCAATCGAGTAATGGTCGGATCATTCGGGAGATACTTCTCGGTTTCTATTGCGAGATCGTACGCCGCAAAATAGTCACCATTACTGCTTAGCGTCTCGATTTGCGGAACTTGTGTCCGGGCCCAGCTAAGATTCCTCTGATGCCAGACAACCCAGACAGCAATTGATGCCAGAAGAACGGCTGCTGTCACAATTGCAACAATGCGTTTCGATCCAGATTTCCCTCGAGTTGAATCAATAGTGATTCGCCGGTCAGCAACAATTGTCTTATTTGCAGTTTGGTTACCGGTGATTTCGACCCCTGGGGAAACCGGTAGAGAAATTGACTTAGAGCTTGCCGAGGATTGGGCACCCCCTTGCGTGCTTCTCAACTCCGTTGGGTTGGTGCGCTCAATCTCGGCCTCAACATCCAGATGGTGTTTCAATCGCTTCAGATCAATGAAGAGGTCTTTGGCTGACTGGTATCGCTCCTCCTTGTCTTTGGTCAGGGCTTTCGTCACGATCTCGTCGAGTCTCGCGTCGGCCTCGTCTGAGAACAACGTGAGCGCAGGTGGCTCTTTTTGCAGGATGCCCGAGATGACGTCGTTGATTGTTTGACCTTGAAAGGGCAGACGGCCTGCCGTCATCTCGTAGAGCACGACGCCAAGGCTCCAGACGTCGGTGCGGGCATCCACGGGGAGTCCCCGCGCCTGTTCCGGCGACATATATGCGGCTGTTCCGATTATCATGCCCGGACTGGTTTGTGCTTTTATCGCAGTTGCCGCTTCAGAATCAGTTTCATTTCGTTTCTCCGTCAGTTTGGCAATTCCGAAGTCGAGTATTTTTACCAATCCGTCAGGTCGAATCATCACGTTTTCGGGTTTAATGTCCCGGTGAACGATGCCTGTGCGGTGAGCGGCGTCCAAAGCACTTGCAACTTGAATGGCTATCTCAAGCGCGGATTTGAGATTAACGGGCGAGGCCTTTACTCGTTCGCGGAGAGTATCGCCCTCGATGTATTCAGTCGCTATGAAATGCGTGTTATGTGCTTCACCGATCTCGTAAATGGTGATGATGTTCGGGTGATTCAAAGCAGATGCGGATTTCGCCTCGCGCACAAAACGCAGCATTCGGTCTTCGTCTTGCGCCACGTTTCCGGGTAGAATTTTTAAGGCTGTTTTGCGTTCAAGCCGCGTATCTTTCGCCAGATACACCTCACCCATTCCGCCTTCGCCGATTTGTTCTATGATCTCGTAATGCCCTAAAGTTTGACCTCTCTCGAGGTGCTTCGATTCAGCTGCGATCACTCTGGCGACCCCGGACACGGCGGGCGTCTCCGTAAAACTTTCCGCTCCGTCATGCGAGGACAAAAGCGATTCGACTTCGTGTACCAAAGTTTTATCGCCGCCGCACGCTGCATCGACAAATCTTGCGCGTTCTTCGGGCTTTTGCCGCAAAGCCGAATCAAAAATTTCTCTCACCTTTTGCCAATTATTGTCATCCGACATAAAAATTCATTCCGCATTATTGATGATAATAACGTCGCTGTTAATTATGCCGCGCACCGGCGCGAATCATTGCCCGTCAGGTAAATGAAGCCTTGCGGCGTTGTGATAAGAAACTTATTTCAAACCTTTCAATAAAACCGCGTCGTGCCGCCAGCCGCCCTGCACGATGGCGAAACTTTTTCCGTCGGGCGCGACGGCGAAAGAAGCGATTTCTTCATCGCCCAAAACGGTGACTTGGTGCGGTTTTCCTCCGACAAGCGGTTGCCGCCACAGAATATGATTTCCATCTTCCTTGTTTGCCAGAATGTATGCCAGATTTTTTCCGTCAGGCAGCCAGGCTATATTCAGCAGATAGGCTTTACTGTCCGCCAAACGGAAAGTTTTGATTGTTCGCCCGTCGGCGAGCGAAACAATCGTTAAGATTTCCTCCTCGCCTTGCCGTTCGGAAAAAGCAGCCTGCAAACCGTCGGGCGAGAAGGCAAAATAACTCTTTCTTTTGTCCAAAACCGACTGTTCATCGCCGCCTCTGGCTGAAACGCGCCAGAGATTTCTGTGCAAAGCGTGCAGATAGTAAAGCCATTTTCCATCGGGCGAGACGAAAAGTGGATAGCCGCCGCCTTTTTGTGTGATTTGCGTTTGGTTACTTCCATCCGCGTTCATTCGCCAAATGTGGGCTTCGCCCGTGCGGTTTGAAACGAAAAATATCGAATTATTATCAGGCGAAAACATCGGCGCGGAATCGTCTGCCGCGTCATTTGTCAATTGACGCTGCTCGCTTCCGTCCGCGTTGACGCTCCAAATCTCGCGGTTGCTGCCCAACATTTCGGATGAAAATATAACTTTTCCGTCCGGCGCGAAGGCAGCGTGCGTAGCGTCTGCCAAAACACGATTCGCGGACGGATTTTCCGCGTTCAAAAGCTGCAAACGGAAATCATCTCTGACCTGTGTGGAAACCAGAACGCGCGCGTCTTTATCCAAACTCAAAGCCGAATAACTTTCCGAATCGCTCGTCAGCGGCGACGCTTCGCCCGAAGCGGCGGAAACTTGCCAGATGCGAAAATTTTTATTGGGACTGACCGATGCCGTGAGCAACAGTCCGCTTTGATCGGGCAGCCACGCCAATCTTCTGATGTCGAAAAATTTTTGCGCGGTTAATTCGCGCTCCGCGCCGCTTTCAATGTTCACTTCGACTAAACCGAATTCATTGGCGGCGTTGTCCGATTGCCCGACGGCAAAGGCAACCGACTTTCCGTTAGGTGAAATTTTGTTATCGCCGATGCGAAAAGGGCGCGGACGTGAGGCGAGTTTTCTTTCGTTTCTTCCGTCCATCGCGTCGGCAATCCACAAAGAACAATTTTCTTCTTCCCTTTTATAACAGCGGACAAACGAAATTTTTTCGCCGTCAGCCGAGAGGCTTATCCAGCCCTGCGTTTCGTCAATGATTTTTTGGGGAATTCCGCCGAAAATCGAAACGCGATAAATGCGACTTTCCACAACAACATGTTTTGGTCGGCGTGCGAAATAAAGAAAATTGCCGTCGGACGAAAGCGCAAGCCCGCCGTAAGTGTCATCGGACGGCGGAATTATCTCGATGTTATTGGCGGATTCGAGCTGCCTGAGCCAGATGCTTTGCCGGCCTTCCATTCCATTTAAATAAATTACATTTTTACCGTCGGACGAAACGACGGCATGAGCGATTTTCCCGTTGGTCGAGAGCTTTTCGGAAGTGAACCGCACGGACAAAATCGGCGGCAGAAGAGTGGCAGATTGATACCGAACAAAGCCGATTCCGGCGAGAACGCCGACGACGAGCAATGCGGTAAGCGCAACCGCGGCAAGCGGTTTATTCTTTGAAATTTGTTGCGAAAAACTGTATTGCATTTCGGCGGTTGGTTTGTTTGCGTCGCCCGTCGTCGCTTGCCGAAATGCCGTCGCGTTGTCATTCGGCGAAGCGGAGCGTTCCGATTTTTCATCGAACGCGAGGTTTTTCCGCAAATCCTTCAAATCCGCCAGTACATTTTTCATCGTTTGATAACGCTCCGTTTTGTTTTTACGGAGCGTTTTGGCGACGATTCTTTGCAACTCATCCGGCACGTCTTCGGCAAAACGGACGAGCGGCGGCGGTTCTTGATTGATGAGATTCGCAAAAGTTTCCGAAACCGAATCGCCCGCAAACGGCGTGCGTTCGGCAATCATTTCGTAAACAGTCGCGCCGAAACTGAAAATATCCGTTTGTTCGTCAACCCGTTCGCCTTTGGCTTGTTCGGGCGACATATAATTGACCGTGCCTAAAATCACGCCCTTTGCTGTTTCATTTTGTTGGAGAGTCGATTGTTCCAAACCGAGAAAAGATATGTTTTTCTGCTCGACGAGTTTTGCCAGACCGAAATCCAGAACTTTCACATAACCGTCGGGTCGAATCATCACATTTTCCGGCTTGATGTCGCGGTGAATGAGATGCGCTTTGTGCGCGGCGGCGAGTGCTCCTGCAATTTGGATTGAAATGTCGAGAATCTCCGGTAGTCTCAGTCTTGATTCCCGGATGACTTCGCGCAGAGTATCGCCTTCGATGTATTCCGTTGCGATGAAATGTGTATTATCCGTTTCACCGATCTCGTAAATGGTGATGATGTTCGGGTGATTTAAGGCAGAGGCGGATTTTGCCTCGCGCACAAAGCGCTGCATTCGTTCTTCGTCTTGCGCCACGTTTCCGGGTAGAATTTTTATGGCTGTTTTGCGTTCAAGGCGTGTATCTTTCGCCAGATAAACCTCGCCCATTCCGCCTTCGCCGATTTGTTCGATGATCTCGTAATGCCCTAAAGTTTGACCTCTCTCGAGGTGCTTCGTTTCAGCTGCAATCACTCTCGCGACTCCGGCGACGGCCGGCGTTTCCATAAAACTTACGGCGCCGTCGTGCGAGGCCAAAAGCGATTCGACTTCAGCGAGCAGAGTCTTATCATCGCCGCAGGCTTCGTTGAGAAATCTCCTACGTTCCTCGGGCTTGCGGCGCAGAGCTGAATCGAAAACTCGCCTGACTTTTTGCCACTTCTCGTCAGCCATACCTATTAGTGAATTGCCGAAGACCCAATACAGTTTGAAATCGCAAGCGGAGTTCGACCTTCAGAATGATTCGGCCTTCGGACTTCTTATCGCGTCAATTCGCGGTGAAGCCAGGCCTTCGCCATCTGCCAATCGCGCTTGACGGTTGACTCGGAGATACCCATCACTTCCGCCGTTTCCACCACGTCGAGGCCGCTAAAAAATCTGAGTTCGACGACCTTGGCGAGATGCGCTTCCTTTTCACCGAGTCGGTCTAAGGCTTCATCGAGCGCGAGCAAATCGAAATCCGTCTCACCAACGCTGATCGTCAAAGCGTTTTCAAGCGGCAAGTCGCTGTGGACACCGCCTCGACGCAACCGATGTTTGGTTCTGGCGTAATCAATCAAAATCCGTCGCATCATCGTCGCCGCAACGGCGAAAAAATGTGAGCGACTTTCCCACGAAACATTTTTTTGTTTGGTGACCTTGAGATAGACCTCGTGAACCAGGGCGGTGGTTTGAAGCGTGTGTCCGAGACGCTCTTTTCGCAACTGTCGGTGCGCCTGACGGTGCAGCTCAGCATAAACGATTTTGAGCAAAGGGTCCGTCGGATCGTCGCCGCGATTATCGCTCAGATCGCGCAACATTTCTGTTATTCCGATTTCCGGATTCGACTTCATTCACCGTGCTAAAGCCCGACCCTTGCTGTAAGGACCAACTCGTATTTCAACCCGAAACTATGCCCTTCTGGATGAAAAGTCAATCTTTTGGGATTAATTTGACCTGTATTCCGCACAACCGTCGCACTATGACCTGTATTCCGCACAACCGTCGCACTAATAGAAGAGAACATTTCTCTCAATAAAGATCAGGAGACAAATTTTTATGAAAACGACAGCATTACAAATTTCCTTGTTAATTGGATTGGTGGTTTTGAACTTGATGGTAGTCGTTTCGGCGAATGCCCAGACGCAATATCGAGCGCATATTCCGTTTGACTTCACCATCGGTCAAAAAACTACAAAGCAGGTGATTACTTCATAAACCAGCTCAAAACGGATGCAACACTTAGACCTGTCGCCTTTAGAAGTGCGAAGGGCGGTAGGTCTCATTTGATGATAGCGACACTTGGCGAAGATAGTTCAAAAGTTGAGACAGCCACACTCGCCTTTAGCTTGTACGATTCGCAGTATTCTCTCTCAGTAATAAGAACACCCTCTTTTACTGTAAAATTAGCAAAATCGAAAGCTAAAGAAACACGTGCACGGAACCAAAACGTAGAACTGAATATGGTTGCGTTAACAAAGAGGAACTAGGCCTTAAATAAGGCCGTAACCTTATCGGACGGTATTTCGTTGCCGTCCGATTTTTCTATCTTCGTTAACAATCTTTCCACTAACATTTATCGCCGCGCGGCCGCTCCGCACGATGTTTCGGTTTGGCTATCCATTAAGATCGGTCGGGTCATCGTCGCAGCAATGACAAAGTAATAATTTTCGGACTAATTTGACCTCTGTTTCACAGAACCGTCGCGTTAACAGATAGAGAATATTTCTCTCAACATGGATCAGAGGACAAATTGTCGTCGAAACGACAGGACTACTTCGGACAGGTTTATAGAACAGTGGCGCAGCCTTGGTCACGTAAAGCAAAACAACAGGAGAAAGAAATGAAACACTACTTAGCAACACACAAACTCGCTTTGGTAATCGTTTTGGCGATGGCTGCGTCGACGGTTGCCGGCGCCGCCGCATTACTCACGCCTGGAGCAGGAGTCTTGAGTGCGGCCGTTAAAGCACGGGCGCATTTTATCGATAGGACCGACATCAGGATCAAAGTCAAAGACAGCCTTACGCCAGTCATCAATGCCCCGAATGCAGCAGACACCGTCGTCCAGGAGATAGTCATAGCACCGGGCGGGCACACCGGTTGGCATAGCCATCCCGGCCCGGTCGTTGTGTTAATCAAGAGCGGCACGATGTCGTTCTATGACGGAGACGACCCTACCTGCACCGTCAAGACATATAACGCAGGTGAGGCCTTTATCGATCGTGGTCAGGGTCACACCCACATTGCACGAAACGAGGGCGCAAGCAACCTCGAACTCTGGGCCACATATTTTGACGTGCCCCCGTCGGCTACGAATAACTTTCGTATCGATATGCCGGCTCCCGGGAATTGTCCTTTTTAACTATCCCTCCGAAACTTAGCGATAAGGGCGGCGGATCTTTCTGCCGCCTTTCATCTGGATCGATGCATCCTTCGCGAGCGCGGGCGCCTCTTGCCTCCGCGGCCGACTTGGTGATATCGTTCGCGGTGGCATCGCCAAATTTCGAACACCAGTAAAGGAGAATTACTATGAAAAGATTGTTTCTTACAGTCGCTTTTCTAATGTTGGTCGGCTCGGTCTCGTTTGGCCAGAAGATGACAACTGAGCAGACCCTGATGAAAATGGAACAGGAGATGGCAGACGCCATCGTCAAAAACGATACGTCCGTCTGGGACAAATATTCGGCGGACACTTCGGTCTTTACCGATCCGGGCGGCATGCTGATGACCAAAGCCGAGGGTATCGCGATGTTCAAAGCCGGCGATCTGAAGGTCGAATCGACAAAGATCAGCGATATGAAAGTCCAGACGTACGGCAAAACCGCGATCGTGACTTACAAGACCGACGACAAGCTGACCTGGAAAGGCAAAGACATGAGCGGCGAGTATCGCTGGACCGACGTATTCTCAAAAATGGGCGGAAAATGGAAACTCGTAGCCAGCCAAGGCACGCGGGTAATGAAGATGATGTAACACTGACTCTCCCGATGACCAACTCGGGGAACGGTAACTCCGTGTAATCGATGCCGTATCCGAGTACTGAATTATCAGATAACGGGCACTTGAGGGCGAGGCTAAAGCTTCGCCCTTTCGTATTTGGCAAAGAGGCCCATTATCTCTTTCTGCAGTCGGGCCTTTTCAGCCGGGTTGGTCAGCTTGTCGCGGCGTTTTATTAGCTCTTCGATCTGCTGCTGCAGCTGCTCAGACTTTGTCTCGGGCTTTCGCGGCTTAACTACGTTGTACTTGTCATCCATAATAAAACGTTACCCTAAACAGCCATTTCGCGAAACTGCATCGTCGCGGAGTTTGTCTCGATGATCGCAGATCGATTTGGAAAAGCGTGGAAATAATAGACGAAATCAAAAAGCAAATGCGAGCGAGCGACCAGGCATCACCATTTTTACCCAGTCAATCACCACTTCGCCCCGCCAACACCCATTGTTTCCCCGACAATGACGATGTTCGCCCGACAATAGCAATTGTTAGCCGACAATGCCAATTGTTAACCCGACAATGCCGATTGTTAGCCTGACAATACGATTGTTTAAATCAAAAAAGCCTACCACAGCTCGCGAAAGGCCGATGTTTATTGTCTTTCAGGCGTGTTCGGAGATAAAGAAACCGGATGACACCGCTTCGTCGGTCATGTGGGATGTTGCTTTTTTTCCAAAGTAATAACGCCCGGCATCACCCGCGCCCGATTCGAATATCATGGAGACCCGTGGCGGACCCTCGGGTGCATGCCGTTGTTAGGTGGCGTGCTCAGCCCGATTTCGGCAGCCCGCGCTTGGCCACATGTTCTACCGCCTCGCAGAATTTATCCAACTCATTAAGAGTCGTGTACACGTTAGGCGTGACCCGCACCCCTTTGAACTCTTCGTGCACTATACTCTGCACGAGTAT
>Ga0136611_10000030_pt1 | contig 74265 bp, 68 predicted proteins | sample AntDrymUQ2232306_2_FD_106645 | JGI IMG/M metagenome (GOLD analysis project Ga0136611, IMG submission 106645) | Polar desert sand microbial communities from Dry Valleys, Antarctica - metaG UQ223 (23.06) | ecosystem: Environmental > Terrestrial > Soil > Desert | place: Antarctica: Dry Valley... | reverse complement strand
GTTCATGTCTTTCAATAAAATGGTCGCCCTGGCATTTTTTTGGCTTAAGATACTGTACAAAATATGTTCGGTGCCGCAAAATTCTTGACTGTAATCCTGGGCAACATCATACGCCATTTTGAGGGTCAGTTTGGCGGTTTCACTTAATCCTTTCGCACCCAAGTGCAATACCTGTGTTTTAGGTGTCAAATTAAGTGCTAGCCGGGCACGGTCAAGGGTCACACCAGCGTCTTCGAGAATTTTTGATCCCATACTAGTGTCTTGGGCTAATACTCCCAGTAGTAAATGTTCGGTTCCAACGTAGGCATTGCCAAAGCTACGAGATATAGCATCGGCGTGCTTAAGGCTATTAAGCGCGTTGTCGGTCAGATGATTCAAAAAATCTTGGAAATCGGATGAATTAGGCATCATATGGTAGTGCACCTCTTCTAGCGACTATTTTATATGTTTCGCTAGTTATATGATACCACTTAGCACTCACAGGTCAAGAGTGCTAATTACTTTTATTCGCCGTGTTCTTCAATCGCGTCCAGTAAGCTACTTTCCAACTGCTCTTTCTTTTTGAGCTTTTGGACTACCAGTTTGCTTTCGGCGACGGCTTCTGGTGATTCTGGTTTTGCAGGAGCTTCAGTTACAGCTGGTTGTTCTGGCTGTTCTGGTTGTTCTTGAGCGATATCAAGGTCAATACCGGTCAGCTTGCTGGCTAAACGGACATTCTGGCCACTTTTACCAATAGCGATGCTTAATTGATCCTCCGGAACGTAGACTTTGGCACGGTTAATAGCGGTATCTATTTCGACTTTAGTGACTTTAGTGGGGCTGAGTGCGTTGACGATGTACTCGGTCAAGTTATCGCTCCACACCACGATATCGATTTTTTCCTGCTCGCCGACTTCGCTCATAACGGCATTGACACGGGTTCCATGGCCACCCACGAACGTCCCGACCGGATCTACCCCTTTAACGGAACTGGCGACAGCAATTTTACTGCGCACGCCGGCTTCGCGCGAAATACCTTTTATTTCGACTGATCCGGTTTCCATTTCGGGGACTTCGGCCCTGAACAACCACTCAATAAATTCATGGTTGCCACGCGATACTACTAATTGTGGGCCGCGAAAGCCGCGCTCGACTTCTTTCAAAAAGACTTTTAGACGCTGGCCTGGGTAATAGCGCTCACCCTGGATTTGCTCGCTCATGGGCATAATACCCTGGGCTTTGCCAAGATCTACTCGGACAATCCGACCTTCCACCCGCCCGACTATGGCGTTGATAACAGTACCAATTTTATCTTCGTATTCTTCCATAATAATTTCGCGCTCAGCTTCGCGGAGGCGTTGTAATATAACCTGCTTAGCAGTTTGGGCCGCTACCCGGCCGAAGTTTTCAACCTTTTCGTACACCTCAACCGTGCCACCAATCTCAGCCGCCTTATTAACGGCTTGGGCTTCAGCCAAAGTCAGCTCAAACCGGTCATCGCCAACTACTTCAACTACGTCCTTGGTTACGTAAGCGTCAACATCGCCGGTGTTTAGGTTCATGGCAATTCGAACTTCCTGTTCGCGGTCACCATAATCACGCCGATAGGCGGCCGCCAAAGCTTGTTCGACTACTTCCTGGACAACCGTTTCGGGTAGGTTTTTTTCTTCGGCTATAGTTTTGAGGGCTAACGCCAGTTGTTTAATATCTAAATCCATAATGTCTCCTTCTAGAGTCTGTGGTTGATGGGCGGGTAGTAAAAAAGCCGACCAGCTGGCCGACCGAACAATTTCAATTATACGTTTGTTTTTTATTTAATACAAGCCTGTAATCTTATTATAGCACAGTTTGTCAATATTAGCAATGGTTTGATACTATAATAGGTATGACAAAAACCGTAACCCGTTTGTATAAGAACTTCCAACCCACCCACTATGATTTGCATTTGCGGATTGATAAAGTGGCGATGACTTTTGCCGGCAGTGTGACCATTTCCGGTAAAAAAATTGGCCGCCCCAGCTCACGCCTTACGTTTCATCAGAAAAATCTCAAGATTACTGACGCTCAGATTAGCAAGCACGACAAAGCCGGGCCGAGCGTCATCCCGATTGACCGAATAAACCATCACAAAACGGCCGATGAAGTCCGACTGCACGCCAGCCAATTACTTTACCCAGGCGCCTATACAATTAAACTGGAGTTTGAGGGCGTTATTACCCGCCCAATGGACGGCATATATCCGTGTTTTTTTGAACATGACGGCATTCAAAAACAGCTTATTGCCACCCAGTTCGAAAGCCACCATGCCCGCGAAGCTTTCCCTTGCATTGATGAGCCAGAAGCCAAAGCCACGTTTGACCTGACGATTACCCACCCAAATGACGAGACAGCTGTCGCTAACACTCCCGTCAAAAAACAAACATTAGTTGACGGCACAATGGTTACCAGCTTCGATACTACACCAAAAATGTCGACCTATTTATTGGCGTTTGTGATTGGCGAAATAAAATACTTGGAAGCCACCACTAAAGGCGGTGTGACTGTCCGGACTTACGCCACTCCCGACAATATTGAGCACACCGGCTTTGCACTGGATACGGCCGTCAAATGCCTCGACTTTTTTAATGACTATTTTGCGATTGATTATCCATTGGCAAAGTGTGACTTTATTGCCTTGCCGGATTTTGCCAGTGGCGCCATGGAAAATTGGGGCTGCATTACCTTCCGGGAACATGCCTTGTTGGTAGATCCACAAAATACCAGCCTCAGCAGCAAACAATACGTCGTCAGCGTAGTCGCCCATGAATTAGCTCATCAATGGTTCGGCAACCTAGTGACTATGAAATGGTGGGACGATTTATGGCTCAACGAAAGCTTTGCCAGCTGGATATCCTATTTGGCAGTCGACCAGCTTTACCCGGAGTGGGATATTTGGACCCAGTTTTTGACCGACGACCAGTTAAATGCCTTCCGGCTTGACTATCTGGAAAACACTCACCCAATTCAATCCGTCATCAATCACCCTGATGAAATTCAAACCATATTTGACGGCATAAGTTACGACAAGGGTGCCAGCGTCTTGCAAATGTTGCACACCTACTTAGGGCCGGATAGCTTCCGTGATGGTTTGCGCCACTACCTAAAAGCCCATAGTTACGGTAATACTGTCACAACCGACTTATGGGCATCACTAGAAACAGTCAGCGGCAAACCGGTAACTGAGTTTATGGCCGCCTGGACCGGACAATCGGGCTACCCGATTATCAAAGCCCAGATCAACGGCGATAAAATAAATCTGACGCAGGAACGGTTTTATATAAACCCGTCGGTTAATAAAACTGATACCGTCTGGCCGATACCGCTCCATTCCAGCCCAAAACTCAACCAGGACACTATGACAGCGGCCAAGGCCGACCTCAAAATAATTGGCAATAGTGAAAGTTGGTTGCTCAATGCTGGTCGCAGCGGGTTTTACCGGATAGCCTACGACACAGCTCATACCGAACAGCTCGGCCAGTTGGTGCGAGCCGGCCAAATGGCACCGGTTGACCGCTTAGGTTTGTTGAGTGACAGCTTTGATGCCGCCCGGGCTGGAGTAGTGCCAACAGTCGACACCCTTAAACTTTTAGTAGCTTACGCCGACGAAGATAATTGTGTGGTATGGGATATAATTGCCAACATTGTGGGCAGCATCCGGGCTGTCATGGACAATGATGAATTACGCGAGGCGCTCAAACCATATGTCCGCCAGCTTACCGCCAAGCAACTGGCCCGACTGGGTTGGAAAATAAAGCCAAGTGAAAGCCACCTCGATTCATTGCTAAGGCCAACAATTCTGGGCCTGGCCGCCGGGGCGGACGAGCCGTCTGTTATCAAGCATATCAACCAGCAATTCTCGGCTGCCAAAAATTCATCCGATATAGAACCGGACTTCCGGGGGATCATATACAGCACGGTTGCCCGTAACGGTGGCGCGGCCGAATATAATAAGTTGCTGGCCTGGCACAATGCCTCCAGCTCCAGCGAAGACCGAGTCACCATTGCGGCCGCCCTGACTAATTTTGAGCAGCCCGAACTATACCAAAAGGCCTTAGCAATGGTCACAACCCCGGACGTCCGTTTGCAGGACGCAATGTATTGGATAGCCTACAGCTTCGGCAATCGCCACGCTAAACGCGCCACCTGGGATTGGATGGTGGGCCACTGGCAGTGGTTGCAAGACAACCTGGGCTCTGATCTGAGTTTTTATCGGTTCCCGAATTATTCGGCGCGGGCGTTCAGCGACTTAAAATTTTTAGACGAATACACTGCATTTTTTGAGTCTATCATAAAACCAGCCATGGAACGACCATACAAACAAGGCGTTGAAACCATCCAGTGGCAAGCCGCCTGGAAGCAACGCGATGCCGCCAGTATACTGGCTTTCTTTAGCTAATATTATCGATAAAAACTATTTTGCCAGCCGTGACTCCGGCCGCAGCCAAGCGGTAGGGCCCGCTCCAGTTATGGCAACTAACAAATATTCGAGCCGCAAACGCCATCTGTTTTAATTTTTTAAACGTTATATAATCCATACCGCCGCCAAACTTGTCTGACTTGCGTGATTTAACCTCAATAAAATATATCACCCGTTCACGGCCAGCTACAATATCAATCTCACAGTACCGGGTGCGCCAATTTCGAGCAAAAATAGTGTAGCCTTGGGCTAATAAAAAATCAGCAACTCTGGCTTCGGCGGCCCGCCCAATTTCAGTTGTTGACACAATGCACAGCGCTATACATAAATATAGTTTAGCACATGAAGTTCTTTACAGGTAGGTAGCTTTTGCGGTGCAGTTCGCAAATTCCCAATTTGTGTAGTCCGGCAATATGCCGGCTGGTACCATAACCGACGTTGGTGGCAAAGTTATAGCCGGGATATAGCAAGTCCATCTGAAGCATCAGGTCATCGCGGGCAACTTTGGCAATGATGCTGGCGGCACTTACGGCTGGGATTAGCCTGTCAGCTCGTACAAGCGTTCTCACCCGGTTATCATCCTTCAAAAAATTATAGTTGCCGTCAATAATTATCTCGTCAAAATCGCACTTGATTTGACCGATTGCCCGCTGCATAGCCAACCTGACCGCTTTTGTTAAGCCACGCTCATCAATCTCAATCGGTTCAACCCAACCAATTCCCCACACGCTATTTTGCTTTATTAGACCTGCCAGATGCTGCCGTTTGGCAGAACTAAGCAGTTTTGAGTCTGTTAGGCCATCAATATTGCTAAGTAGCATTACGGCCGCTGCTGCCAGAGGGCCAGCCCAACTGCCGCGGCCTACTTCATCTATACCAACCGTAATCATATATTTAATAATACCAAATACGGCGCCATAAAAGTGCGCCGTTAAATATATAGCTCTTCTTTAACTAAGCCGAAGTAACGGCTGGTTCGGCTTTGGTTTTGGCGGCAGTTGAAGAATCATCCTCGGTTTTTTCACCTACAACTTCGACGGATGGCTCGGGCAAATCATTAACGGTTCGTTTATCAAACACTACGCCGGTCAAACGAGCGGCCTTGCCGGTACGGTCACGCATGTACGTAAGGTAATTGCGACGGACCTTGCTACGTTTGGTGACTTCAATTTTATCGACTAGGGGGCTATGCAATAAGAAGCTTTTTTCGACCCCCGTGCCACTGGCCATTCGGCGCACTACCATACGACTGGACAGAGAATTTTTGCGGTCGACACGGATCACCAGACCTTGAAAAATCTGAATCCGCTCTTTGTTGCCTTCTTTAATTTTTTGGTGGACTTTGACAGTATCACCACTTCGGACATCAACCACGGCCGACTTCTTATATTTAGCTTCAATTTTCTGGATTACAGATAACATAATTATTAATACACCTTACCAATTTTTTACTTATGCATAATTGTAGCATTCAAATTGGTTTTTCTCAAGAGTAAGTTAGCCAACGACGCGGTAAACCTCGTCTATAGTTGTATTGCCGGCGATTGTCTGCAATATTCCCTGTTGCAACATGGTCAACATACCGCTTTTGATGGCCGCTTCTTCTATCACTAATGACGATAAAGATTTTTGGCCGGATTCCATAAGTTCACGAATGGCGCCGGTCATCAAAAACTGCTCCCGCAAGGCCATTTGTCCACTGTACCCATATGGATTGTCCGGGGAGCTGCCCGGGCCATAAAATTGCACTGTATGCAGGTCTGGTCGCGCAATAGTAGCCGGTAATGTATCTACGACTGTCTGCACTTTACGCAAAGTAGCTTCGTCAAGCTTAATTGACTGGCGTGTTGCTTGGTCAAGCTTGCGCACCAAACGCTGAGCCATAACCAAACGAATAGCCGAAACAAATAGCGGGTTTTCGCCAATTACATCCACCATTCTAGTCAGGGCCGCAGCGGCTGACGAAGCGTGAAAAGTCGCCAGCACCAAATGGCCAGTCAACGCTGCCTGAAGCGCAGTTTTGGCGGTGTCCATGTCACGGATTTCGCCGACCATAACAATGTCTGGGTCAAGCCGGAGTATTGCCCGTAAACTATCGGCAAAACTGGTCGCATGGGCCGACTGTCCCAATATCGGTATTTGAGTTATACCGGCAAACTGGAACTCAACCGGGTCTTCGACGGTTATGATTTTGCGCTCATCGGTATTCAAGGTATTGAGCATCGAATACAAAGTAGTAGTTTTACCCGACCCAGTTGGGCCGACTACCATCACCAGACCGGACGGTTTATTGATAATATCGTCGACTACTGCCCGTTCATTGGCCGCCAACCCTAATCGATCCAATGTGTACATGTCCGAGTTCATATTGAACAATCGGGTTACAACGTCCATCCCGTTGACTGTTGGTACTGTTTCTAGCCGCAGGTTGACATCAACTTCATTGCCATCAGCCAGTATCAGGTGCTGTGATATATGGCCCTGCTGAGCGCCGTCAGCCGCAGTCGATACGTTACCGGCGCTGGCTATAGCCGATATTAAAGTACGGTACTTCTCTTGGCTAAGTTTAGCTATCGGATGCAGCACACCGTCCATCCGAAACCGTATCCGGACATGGTCACGCTGAGTCTCAATATGGATATCTGAGGCATTTAACTTATGGGCCTGCTGAACCAAATAACCTAGCATGTCATCGGCCCTGACTTGTTCTAGTGTGGCCGAGACCTGCTCCATAAGTTCACCGCTATTTGTCGCTTTAATCGAAATATCATGGTACACCACAGTTTGCGGCGGATCATATAAGGTCATATATTCACGGAAGCCGGCATCAGAAATTAATACAAAACTAACTCTTTGTTCCAAAAAACGCTGCCCCAAGCTTTTCATTGTTGCCTGAGGGGTATTATTGGTAACGCCGAATGTTATGGAATGGTCGTTCGAAATAAGCGGTATTATTCGAGCTTCAGTTAGCTCCTTATTTGACAATATTTCTTTGTACAACTGTTTGTTTTTGATAGCTGAAGTATCGGCGTACTGCAAACCCAGTATTCTGGCTCGACGTTGCGTATTTAGCTCTTCATCATGGCGGGCATCTTGGCTCATACTACTAATTAAAGCATAAGCGACCTGGTTTGTTATGCTATTAAATAATCATGAACCGTAAAATTATTTTAATTGCCCATAATATGCGAAGTTGCCATAATGTTGGTTCGCTGCTAAGGACGGCTGAGGGTTTAGGCGTTGAAACGGTATATTTAACCGGCTACACACCTTATCCGCTGGCGGTTAGGGACAACCGATTGCCCCATTTGGCCAATAAACTAGATACTCAAATCAGCAAGACTGCCCTAGGAGCGCAAACGTTACAAAACTGGCAGCACAGCCATGAACTCCAGCCGGTTATTGAAACTTTAAAATCCGAGGGTTACTGCGTTATAGGCCTCGAGCAAGCGCCCACTAACCAACACTTGCCGACTGTGACTATGTCCCTCAAAGTAGCCATATTGTTGGGTGCCGAAGTAACCGGTCTTACTGATGCAGAAATTACCTTGTGTGATCAGATTTATGAAATTCCAATGCTTGGCCAAAAAGAATCATTCAATGTTGTCCAGGCGGCCGCAATGGCCATGTATCAAGCCCGCTTTTTCTAATATTTGCAGTCATGAGCATAAACTGTTATATTACAATCATAAAACTATAACAAAAATGAAAATAAGTTACATCCATCGTTTACACGGTTTCAAAGCGGCACTTGTTTACCTGCCGGTCGGCTTAATATTGTTTGCCGGGGCGCAGGCCATCAATCACAAGCCCGGTGTGCCGTCCGGCGTGTTGGCTTACGCTACCAGCATGAGCCTGGATGGCTTACTAAACGCTACTAACAGCCAACGCCAGGCCGGGGGCCTAGAAACGCTACAGTCAGACAAGCAGCTGACTGCCGCAGCCCAAGCCAAAGCTAACGATATGGCCGCCCGCGACTACTGGTCCCATACCACACCCGAAGGCGATGAACCGTGGACTTTTGTTAAAAAGCAGGGTTACTCATACTCCAAAGCCGGCGAAAACCTAGCTTACGGATTTAATTCCAGCAATGACACCATTAACGGTTGGATGAACAGCCCCTCACATCGCAGCAATATGCTGGAAGCCAACTATCAACAAGTTGGTTTTGGGTTTGCCAACACTAAAAATTACGATGGTAACGGCCCGGCGACGGTAGTTGTGGCCATGTACGGTGAGCCAGCCAGTAGCGTTCTTGCCGAAGACACTAATAATTTTGTGACTAACGCCGGTACTATCCGAACCGTCAGTAAGCTTGACTTGATAACTGACAAGCAGACTCCTTGGCTTGGCTTAATGGTTGGACTGATGGCCGGTATCAGTGCAACCGTAGTAATTCTGAAACACGCCGCCGCTTTCCGGCGACTGGTTGTGCGGGGCGAGGGCTTTGTACTGCATCACCCTTTATTAGATATTGCTTTTGTGGCGGTGGCGGTGGTTGGGGTTATATTGACTCGGACAAGTGGTATTATCCAGTAAATTGGCGTGAAAGCTTTTATTTCACGATTACATTGGACTCACCGAACAAACTCGTAAAAGCGCTCATTGCTTCATCGGTAACTTGAACTCTTTTTGGTAAACGGATGACTTGCTTATCCGTATCATTTCCGTAAACCAACACTACCTCGGTTGGACCCTTGTGCGCTTCAATCACGTCTTTTAGCGAGATTAAAGTTTTATCGTCATTACCGTAAATCATCTTGATGTAAAGCCGCGGTGCGGCCTTCAATGCATCTTCGGCCGCCTTATGGCTGGTTTTAGGCCGCTTACTAGCTTTGGGGGGAGTCGGTTTTTTGCCGGTTGCTTGGTAAGCGGCGGCTTGGTCGGTTGTAATTTCACGGGCATCATCAGCCAGCACTTTGGCTTCGGTGGTTAAATTGCCATCCCGGTCTTTGGCGTTGACCTTACCTTTGATAAGCACTATCCGATCGCGCTCCCATATACCGGTCGTTTGCTGGTAAATGCTAGGGAACAAAACAACTTCCGTTTCGCCGTGGTTATCGGCCAGTTTGACGAAGGCCATTTTTTGGCCGTTACGGGTGTTAATCTCACGAATTTCACTTATCACTCCGCCAATTGTGACGGCCTTGCCGTCATGCTCCGGTTTGAGGGTATTTAAAGCGACAGTTTGTTCGGCCAGTAGTGTTTCGTAAGCTTCCAAGGGGTGTTGGCTAAGGTATAGTCCCAGCAGTTCGCGCTCCCACATCAGCTGGTCGCGTAATGGGTAAACAATGGCGGCCGGTTCTAAAGCCATTTTGGGCCGGGCAATTTCTTCATGCTCAGTGCTACCCCCAAACAAATCCGATTGTCCGCTGGCAGTTTGCTTTTGCACCCGGCTGGCATAGGCCAGCATGTTTTCCAGGTTATGCAGCAATTGGCTACGCTCGCCGTAGCGGTCAAAGCCACCAGTTTTTATTAAACTTTCTATAGTTTTGCGGTTAGCTAGCCTGGTATTGACCCGTATGAACACGTCTTCCAGATCATCAAAGGGACTTTCATCCCGGGCCCGTAAAATTTCATTAACGGCATTTGTGCCGACGTTTTTTATAGCTGCCATCCCAAACCTTATCTGGCCGGTTTCCGGAACGACCGCAAACTCAACAAACGACTCGTTAATATCGGGCGGCAACACGTTAATACCCATCTTTTTGCATTCATTCATTTCTATTGCCAACCGGTCAATATCGTCAAAGTCACTGGTCATTAGCGAAGCCATAAAGGCGCTGGGATAATGAGCCTTGAGGTAAGCGGTTTGGTAAGCAATCAGGCCGTAGCAGGCAGCGTGTGACTTGTTAAAACAGTAGTTGGCGAAGTCCTCCAGCTGGGCCCAAAACTTTTCGGCCATGGCGGCCGGGGCATCGCTGTTGGCTACCACGCCGTTTACAAAATCAACTTTTACTTTGCGCATGATATCGATTTTCTTTTTGCCGACGGCTTTGCGCAGCGTGTCGGCTTGGCCGCCGGTAAATCCAGCCCAATCTTTAGAGATTTGCATGAACTGCTCCTGATAGACCAATATGCCGTAGGTGCTGGACAGCGAGGCTTCCATTTTGGGGTGCAGGTAGCTGATTTTTGACTGACCGTGTTTGCGTTTGATAAATTCGTCGATAAACTGCATTGGGCCTGGCCGGTACAGAGCAACCATGGCAATGATGTCTTCGAACACAGTCGGCTTGAGCTCACGCAGGTATCGTTTCATGCCGGCCGATTCCAGCTGGAACACGCCGGTCGTATCGCCACGTTGGAATAATTCGTAAGTTTCAAAGTCGTCCAACGGAATGGTGTTGATATCGATTTCGGTATTGTATACCCGCTTGATAATCCGCAAGGCATTTTTGATCGTTGTCAGGTTGGACAAGCCCAAAAAGTCCATTTTGAGCAACCCAAGCTCCTCAATTGGCCCCATTGGGTATTGGGTCGATACAACACCTTTTTGAGCCATTTCGAGCGGCGCAAACTTAACAATGTCATCCGGCGCTATAACCACACCGGCGGCATGAACGCCATGGCTACGGACTGTTCCCTCCAAAATTAAGGCTTGATCAAAGACCATCCGGCTAGTTTCATTTTGCTCGTACTCGGCTTTTAGCTCGGCGTTATTAACTAACGAGTCCTTGAGCGGTATATGACGGCCCTGGACGGGCGGCGGGATCATTTTGGCAAGCCGGTCAGCGTCGGCGTACGGAACCTGCAGCACGCGGGCTACGTCGCGCACGGCATTACGGGCAAACATCCGGCCAAACGTAACAATATTGGCTACCCGCTCCGGTCCGTATTTTTGGACGCAGTACTGTATTACTTCATCACGCCGGGTATCCTGAATGTCAATATCGACATCCGGCATAGATATCCGGTCGGGGTTTAAAAAGCGCTCAAACAATAAATCATATTTTATCGGGTCCAGCTCGGTAATTTTTAAAGCATAGGCAATAATCGACCCGGCAGCCGAGCCCCGTCCCGGCCCGAACACAATTCCCTGGTCTTTACCCCAGTTTATAAAGTCGGCGATTATTAAAAAATAACCGTTAAACCCCATACGTTCTATAACGCCTAATTCATAGGCCGTTCGTTCGGCTACATTTTTCGGTAGCAGCGGGACAACTTCGGCTATTGCCAGACCGGCCGCGACGGCTTCTGGCTGATTACCATAACGCCAGGCCAGCCCTTTGTAAACTAACTTATGAAGGTACGACATTTCGTCTTCGCCGTCCGGCACCGGAAACTTTGGAATAAGTATTTTACCTAGCTCAATTTGAATATTGCAACGGTCGGCAATAACTTTGGTATTGGTAATTACTTCAGGATTAGTCTGCCCCCACCTGTCAATCAGTTCCTGCGGGTCAACAACGTGGAGCGGAAAGTTTTTTAAGCTCATCCGTTTTTCATCTGCCAGAAACGAGCCGGTCCCAACACATAGTAATATTTCATGAGCATCTTGATCGGCATGATAAAGGTAATGGGCATCGCAGGTCAGCACAACTTCAATCGACAATTCCTGGCCCAACTTAAGTACTTGCTCGTTAATGGCTTGCTGGTCAGCGCTAGGCAAAGGATTTTTGGGGTGGCCATGGTCTTGAATTTCCAGGTAATAGCGGTCGCCAAAAACTGACTTGTACCAAATGGCTATTTTTTTGGCGTCCTCGTATAACCCGTTGCGCAAGGCAGCGCCGACTTCACCACCCATACAAGCGCTCAGGGCTATGATGCCTTTGTTGTATTTTTCCAAAAGTGCATGGTCGACCCGGGGGTAGTAGTAAAAGCCGTCCAGGTTGGCCGTTGTCGATAACCGCATCAGGTTTTGATAGCCTTCATAGTCCATCGCCAACAGAATAAGATGGAAGCGGGCTTTATCTTTTTGGGGATCTTTATCGGTGTGACCCCTCGATGCAACATAGGTTTCAATGCCAATAATTGGTTTTACATTTTTATCGGTCGCTTCTTTGTAGAATTCGATTGCACCGGACAGGGTGCCATGATCGGTCATGGCGACGGCTTCCATGCCGGTTTTAGTTACGAACTCAATAAGATCGGGGATTCTGGTTAGTCCGTCGAGCAAGCTGTACTGGGTGTGGTTGTGCAAATGCACGTAATCGCTGGGCTTGAGGCCTGCAGCCATAGATTCGCCTCATTAATTACCTTTAAGTATAAGTAATTTAAACCAAAATAGCCCGGGTAAGCTTTACAACGTTAGCGGGTATTTTTTTGCTGAATGGTATTTTCGACATTATCGGTTATGGTATTTACTAGCGGAACATTGCTTAGGAGCGAAAGAATCCAAATCAGTAAGGCTACTACCAATGTAGCACCAATCACACCGCCTAAGCCCGCTAGAATACCTTTGATGAAGCTCATTTTATAAGTTTGATTGCGGTTAATGTAGCCGGTTTCATAGATATTTGCCAGCATTCGACCTAAGTGCTCGTAATCCTGAGCCCGCTTTTTTTCTTTATCGGTTTTAACTTTACCGATGAGCTTGCCAATTATTGACATAAAGAATCTTAATCGGACTGTTTGCGGACATATTTTTTCATATGTTCGATGGCTTTGTTGACTTCATCAACCGCTTTTTTGAGGTCTTTGTCGTTGATATCACCGTCATGAATTGAGCTTAAAGCCTGGCTGGCTTTGTCCTTGGCTTTTTGGGCACTTGAAATTGCTTCATCCAAGCCGGACTGGGCTTTATCCTTCAAGTCGCCGGCTTGATCTTTGCCGCGCTTTAGCAAATCGTTCAGTTCGCTATGCAGGTTCTTTAATGATGTTTCGGCATCTTTTTTAGTTTTTAAAGCGGCTGATTGTATATCACCACGAGTTTGTTTGCCACTTTTTGGAGCTGTCAAAATTCCAGCCACGTAACCGGCCCCGGCCGCAACCAACGTTCCAATTGCAAAATTACTAGATCGTTTAGTCATAATACCTACCGTTTCTTTGCTTTATTAGTAAAATTATCCGTAATAGTCGTCAATACTTTGGCAATTCCCCATGGTACAGAGGCATGGCGCATAAAATCACTGATGTTATCGGCCTTGTCGACCAAGGTTTCAGCCTTGTCGGTAATATGTTTAACACTTTTAACTACTTTTATAACCAGAACTATTAAAACAATTCCAACAACCAAAAATAATCCCAAAAACGAGCCCAAAATGATGACTAAAGCTTGTTCAAATCCATTCATAAGATTAAGTGTATACTATTGCAACTATTTTTGTAATGAAATTTCTTGCAAATATTGGGCAATGTCAGGTCCAAGCTCTTCATTTTTAAGGGCAAAGTCGATCATAGTCTTTATATAATCGAGCTTATTACCGGTGTCGTGAAATTTACCATCTTTGATTTTCAATGCATAATACCCCAGGCCATCGTCAATCATGGCTTGCATGGCCGGTTGAATATTAAACTCAGTGCCCTCTTCTAATTTAGCCGCGAAAACATCAATATACTTTAATATAATCGGGTCGAGCAAGTAGCCACTAACACTTGCCAGATTGGACGGTGCATTAGCCTTACCGGGTTTTTCGATGATCTTATCGACGGCGATTAAACCGTCTTCCAACTGCTTTCCACCGGCTATTCCATAGCGGTCATATTCACCATCGCTAACTACTTCCTTGCAAGCTAGAATAGAACCGCCATGTTTGTGATAGGCACTTATCATCTGGGTAGTACGACTGGGGCTGGCGGTGAAGAAATCATCGGCAAAGGTATAAATAAACGGCTCATCGCCAATCAAGTGCGAAGCGCTAACAACTGGGGTAGCGTTACCGTATGGTCCTTTTTGGCGAACAAAGGCAAAATTAGCCATATCGGCTATAGCATATAACTGGTCAATATAAGGTTGTTTTTTAGGTCCACCAGCCAATAAGTTCATTAACAAATCCTGGTTTGGGGTATCAAAATGATCCTCAATCGCCCTTTTAGAATAGTTACTGACAATTATTATGTCTTTAATTCCAGCTTCTACTAAGTCCTCAACGACATACTGAATGATCGGCTTGTCAATTAACGGCAGCATTTCTTTGGGCATCGCCTTGGTTTGAGGTAAAAAGCGGGTACCGAACCCGGCAGCGGCTATTACGGCCTTGGTTACTTTACGGTGTGACATGTATTACTCCTGTTACTGAGTAACATTATCACTGAATATTAGTTTATAATATGAATAATCTAATATTTGGGCTTAAATATTAAGTTTTTAGGTTCCAAGCTGCCGCTTAATTATCGCTTGGGCCATCCCAGGGTTGGCTTTGCCCTGGCTAAACTTCATAACTTGGCCAGTCAAAAAGCCGATAGCTTTCATTTCTCCTGCGCGAACATCATCAGCTGCTTTTGGATTAGCGGCCAAAACTTCAGCCACTATTTTTTCAATTTCAGTATTATCGGAATTTTGTAGCACACCTGAACTTTTAGCAAGTTCCAAAAGTGCACTATCTTTTTTATCAACTGCTAGTTGGTTCAATGGTGCTTCGGTCAATAATATTGACAGCAATTTTTTAGCGCCGGTTGAGCTGACGCTACCTCCCGATGTGAGATTGGCCAAGGCAATCCAATCGGCTACATCCAGTTTATACTGACTATTAAAGTCATATTCGCCGTCAGCTATTAATCTTAACAGTTCACCCGTCAACCAATTTGCAACGTAGCGGGCAACTTTAGCGCCGGCCGTATCACCAACTTCATTTAATATCATAGCTAGATCGCGGTTATCCAATAAGGTTTCAATTTGAGCCGTGCCCAACTCTAGGGCGCTAAATTTAGCCCGCAGTTCATTCGGCATAACTGGCAGGGCGGATTGGGCAGTAGCCATCATGTCTTCATTAATTACAACCGGTGGAATGTCTGGATCGGGGAAGTAGCGGTAATCGTGGGCGTCTTCCTTAGTGCGTTGGCTGAAAGTTTTTTGCTTGGCATCGTCCCAGCCACGGGTTTCCTGGACTATTTGGCTGCCGGTTTCTAAAACTTCTATCTGGCGGTTAACCTCGTACTCGACGGCTTTTTCAATGCTTTTAAACGAGTTGAGGTTTTTGGTTTCGGTACGGGTGCCCATTTCATCCGTTTGGCTGACGCTAACATTGATATCAAACCTCATATTGCCATAGTACAAATTGGCTTCCGATACTTGGGCGTAGCGCATTAAAAGCCACAGTTCATGAGCGTAAGCCCGAGCTTCGACGGCTGAGTGCATTTCCGGTTCGGACACGATCTCCAACAAAGGCGTGCCTGCCCGGTTAAAATCGACCAGACTATAATCTTTACCGCTAGGGTGGGTGCTTTTACCAGCGTCTTCTTCAAGATGAGCCCGGGTCAAATTTATACGCTTGGGTTTGTCATCTACTATAATATCGATGTAACCGCCAAGTATGACCGGTTCGTCAAATTGGGTTATCTGGTAGCCTTTGGGAAGGTCAGGGTAAAAGTAATGCTTGCGGTCAAACTTACTAAATGGTTGGGGCGCTGTACCCAAGGCGTATGCAGCCACCGAGGCAAGCTTAACCGCCGCTTCGTTAAGTACCGGCAAAGCGCCCGGCATGCCTAGACAAATGTGACTGATTAAACTGTTAGGTTCGGCCGAACGGGCGTCATTGCCTACGGCCGCAAACAACTTAGTTTTAGTTTTCAGTTGAACGTGGCATTCAATTCCAATTGTCACACTGTAGCTGTTTTTGACTTCACGGCTGATCATAATTTGTTTGCCTTAGGTTTTTGTTTTGGAGATAACGGTTTTGTAACGGCTGGCTCAGGTACGGCTGGCTCAGGCGTAATTAATGGCTTTGATTGCAACGCCCCGAGGTCTTTTAATGATTGCCGAAAACCTATCAAGGCGGCCTTGACATCATTTTCACGCAAACGGATAGCCGGATCTATAATGACCTTTTTGGCCAGGTTATGAGCCATCCACATAGAATCGTTGTTGGTCATGACCCTTTGGGCCGACACCATTCGCTCGCCCATGCTCTTACCTTTAAAGCGACGTTTGCGGAGCGCTTTACTGAGTAGTTTATCGGCCTGGATAATGGCACTCTGCCAGTTTGACCGGTCCTTGCATAACCCTTGGATTTCTTTCCATTTCAGTCCATACAAATCTGGGTTTAAGCTTGTCCGACGGCGACGTATTGCACGGACAGCAATGAATATAACCGGTAATCCAATTATCATTAATAACAGTAATTTCATATTATCTGCTCCATTAAATGCGCCAACGACAACAGGTCTTTATCGTGATTTTGGCGACCCATAATTTGCAAGCCAACTGGTAGCCCGTCGCTTGTGCCAGCCGGTATACTGATAGCTGGCGTCCCCACCAGATTGGCTGCGACTGTCATAACATCAATTAAGTACATCTGCATGGGATCATCAACCTTGTGACCAATTTTGAAAGCCGTCGTCGGTACGGTCGGACTTATCAAAAAGTCATTATCGTTAAAAGCAGCCTCATATTCTTTGATGAGTTTTGTCCTGAGTTTTTGGGCTCGTTTGTAATAAGCATCGTAATAGCCGCTGCTCAAAACATAGGTGCCAATCATAATACGGCGTTTGGCTTCGGCACCAAAACCAGTGCTCCTAGCCATAATGTAGCTATCTTCTAAATCAGTGGCGCTAGCATCACTATAACCGTAACGCTGGCCGTCATAGCGGCTCAAATTACTACTGACCTCTGCCGGGCAAATAATGTAATAGCAAGCCAATGCTAACGGCAACGACGGTAAGCTGACGGTGCTAATAAGGGCGCCGGCGGTGCGTGCAGCGGCAATAGCTTTATCAATTTGCGTTTTAACCGCCGGGTCTAAGCCTTCATCCATAAATTCCGCCACCACGCCAATGCGCATACCGGCCAAAACACCCTCAAAACTACAATAAGAATCCGATTCACGGGCTACGGTGGTGCTATCGAGGGCATCCGGCCCTGCCATGATATCAAATACCAGTGCCGCGTCGGCTACCGTCCTGGTAATAGGGCCAATTACGTCGGTACTACTAGCCATTGCTACAACACCGCTGCGCGAAACCAAGCCATACGAGGGCTTAAAGCCAACGGCGCCGCAAAAAGCCGCCGGCAACCGGATTGAACCGCCGGTATCGGTGCCGAGTGCGAAAGGTACCATATCCAGCATAACAGCCGCCGCCGAGCCACCCGATGACCCGCCCGGTACGCATGATTTATCGTGTGGGTTCAAGGTAGTCATATAATCACTATTTTCGGTGCTAGAGCCATGTGCGAAAGCGTCCAAGTTAGCTTTGGCAACACAGATAGCCCCTTCGGCTTCCAACCGTTCTATGGCAGTTGCTTGGTAAGGAGCTTCAAAACCGCGCAAAATATTGCTGGCAGCAGTCGTTTCGCTGCCGAAAGTCAAAAAGTTATCCTTAGCAATGAAAGGTACACCGGCCAGGCGGCCAGGCGTTACCCCGTCAGCAATTTGGGCATCAATTAATTTTGCGCGCTCACGAGCCCTTTCTGGAATGGTGGCGATAATAGCGCTGTATTCAGAGTTATCATCAATTGACTTCAAAGACTGGTCAACTAAATCGGTGGCCGTCACTTTGCCGTCAGCAACTGCCTGGGCAATAGCTGCAATTGCCTGCCATTGGCTCATCCGACCATCCGCTTTACTTTGATTTGATTATTTTCGGTGCTCGGCACATTTTTAAGTAAATCCTGCGGGGTGACACCATAGTCGACAACTTCGTCCGGGCGCATGGAGTTGGTTTTTCCACTAACCTGCGACGTAGGCTCTATCCCCTTTAAATCGACCGACTGGAGCTGTTCGACATATCGTAACACCGGAGATATATTTTTCACAAAATAATCGACTTCGGCCGGACTAAGACTAAGCCGGGCCAATCGGGCCAATTTTAATACATCTTCGTTGGTTAAGTCTGCCATTTAACCCTAGTATACCAAAGCTAACCGGCAAATGTCTTTACAAAATAACTTTAAGGCATACCATAAGGATTAAAAGATGGCGATAGCCAGTTAAAGTTTAGACTTCACATCGGCAATTAGATCGCGCAGTTCGGCCGCTTTCTCAAATTCTAGATTAGCCGACGCCAGTTCCATTTGGGCTTTTAAATCTTTTAGTAAGTGACCGTATTCGTCTTTGGGTATTTTTTTGAGGTCAAGCCGGGCTCGTTTTGCCTCCTCGGGCAGGTCAGCTCGCATGCCTTTGCCGATGGCGCGGGCTATGCCAGTTGGCGTAATGCCATGTTTAGCGTTGTGAGCTTCTTGTATTTTACGGCGGCGGGTGGTTTCATCCAACGTCCGTTGCATGCTACCAGTAACTTTATCGGCATACATTATGACCCGACCGGTTTCATGCCGGGCAGCCCGCCCGACAGTCTGAATTAAGGCCTGCTCGCTACGTAAAAAACCTTCTTTATCAGCGTCCAATATGGCAACCAAGCTTACTTCCGGTAAGTCCAAACCTTCCCTTAACAAGTTAATGCCGACTACGACGTCATACACGCCCAGTCGTAAATCACGTAATATGTCGGTACGGTCCAGCGTATCGACGTCACTATGCAGGTAGGTCACTTTTATGTTTAATTCTTTAAGATACTCAGTCAGATCCTCCGACATCCGTTTAGTCAGAGTTGTCACCAGTACCCGTTCCCCTTTGGCCACTGTCGCCCTGATTTCGGCAATTAAATCATCAATTTGGCCGTCGATAGGCCGGACCTCGATGGGCGGGTCCAGAAGCCCGGTTGGCCGAATGACCTGCTGGGCCGGTTCGGGTGAACGCGACAACTCATACGCAGCTGGCGTAGCACTGACATATATTATTTGATTGACGTGCCGCTCAAACTCTGTAAAAGTTAGTGGCCGGTTATCCAATGCACTGGGCAAACGAAAACCATGCTTTACCAAAACCTCTTTACGCGCTCGGTCGCCATTATACATCCCCCTAACTTGCGGCAGCGTCATATGTGACTCATCGGCTAGTATTAAAAAATCATCCGGAAAATAATCCATCAGCGTGGCCGGCTGGTCGCCCTCCTGACGGTTAGTCAGGTAACGGCTATAGTTCTCAATACCTTTTACAAAACCGGTTTCTTCCAACATTTCCAAATCAAACTTGGTTCGCTGATTAATCCGCTGGGCTTCCAACAAAAGACCGTTTTTATTGAAAAACGCAGTACGCTCTTCCAGCTCTTTTTGAATACTACCTAAGGCAACCTTAAGTTTGTCGTGTGACGTGACGTAATGGCTGCCTGGGAATATTTGAACTTCGTCCATTGTCGCCAAAACTTCACCAGTTAATGGATCAAGTTTGATGATACGCTCAACCTCATCACCAAAAAACTCAATCCGGTATGCGACCTCTTCGCTAGCTGGAAAAATGTCGACCACGTCGCCGCGCACCCGGAATATGCCGCGGTGGAAATCAATGTCATTGCGTTGATACTGAATGTCAGTTAAGTGGCGCAACATTTTGTCCCTAACCCGGCGTTCACCCTTGACAATTTTTACAGATAGTCCGCCGTAATCCTCGACCGACCCAATACCATAAATACAACTGACACTGGCTACAATAATTACGTCCTTGCGGGTCAGCAAAGCATCGGTGGCGGCATGTCGCAAACGGTCAATTTCCTCATTGATTTGTGAATCTTTTTCGATGTACGTGTCGGACCGTGGAATATAAGCTTCCGGCTGGTAATAATCGAAATAGCTGACAAAATAATGAACCGCATTATCCGGGAAAAAGTTTTTAAACTCACCGTATAACTGGGCGGCCAAAGTTTTATTATGGCTCAAAACAAGAGTGGGTTTTTGAACATTCTGAATGACATTAGCCATCGAAAAAGTTTTGCCAGACCCCGTAACGCCCAACAAAGTCTGCTCCTTAACGCCGGCCCTCAACTGGTCGGTCAGTTGCTTTATAGCAGCCGGTTGGTCGCCCTGGGGCTGGTAGTCGGATTTGAGACGGAATTGGTTCATCTAACTATTGTAACAAAATTAGGCTGTGGGCTTGTAGCCAAATTAGCTATGGCGGGCAGCGTAACGACGGTTATGTTCGCTGTAGTGCAATTGCCTGTCAGCATCTAAAATTGCCTCTAGCATCGCCATCAGCTCTACAGGATCATCGCTAAATACGACGTGTTTGCCATGCTCGTTACCGGCGGCATGTAGGATATCCATAATCTGCGTGCTAACCCCACCAGCCCCTTGTAAAAACCCAATTGGCGTGTTGGTCTCCATAGCTACTGTAAATTCATGCAGAGTGCCTATACGGCCACCAATACTTACTACCGCATCACTTGAATTTATTAACAATGTATCCCGGCCGACATAATGCATGCCCGTATATAGGATAGTGTCGTAGGCAGCGGTCGGCAAACGGTATTTAAAGATATGCTCCAGCTTGCTGGCGGCTGGGCTAATACCGACGCTCATCCGGCCGCCGCTAGCTTTATAGCTTTCGGCCGTATAATTTGGCAGTCCGACAGTTGCCCCTGACAACAAGCTATGGCCACCGGCCGCAACGGCCACTCCAGCAGACGCGGCCAGTTCACGGCCTTCCTCAACGCTTGCTCCTTTAGAAGCACCGGAAATACAAATTTGATACATGCTAAGCCGCTCCCTGTCTTATTTTTTCTAATTGCCGGTCAAATATTTCTGATTCAAGCTGCTCGATAGTTCGAACGGCAATATTGTCTTGGCACAAATATCGCATATACAGTTCATTCCACAAACTTTCGCGGTAATATAGCGTCGAGCGCTGTTTATATGATAAACCATTAGCGTAATTAATTGCCATGTCAATTAAATTAAAACTTATTGGTAGGGGCTCATTAATGGATGCTAAAAATGAAGTTCCGTACCAGAAATGAAGCGCTGGTTCGACTGAATATAGCGCCTCCTCGGGCGTTTGACTAATCAAATCTTCGGCCGTTAGGTGAGGTTCAAATTGTTCATAATGCGGATGCGCTTTTTTATGAGCCAGAAAACGGGCCACCGTCTGCCAATGAACCTTCTCGCCAGCCAGTATTATATGACCGGCTTGATTGCTGGCGATATTGTGGGCTATAAGACGGCCGAACTGAGGTTTAGTTTGTAATAATTTGAAGTAAGCACTATAGAACCGTTGTTCCATCAAGGCTTGTAGTAATAGGGTTGCCGTTAATAAGCAATAGCCCCGGCTAGGGGTTTGACCGATCGGCAACAGTCCAACAACACCAACTTCATTGGCACTCATCACATGGTAAGACTTTGATTTAACATAACTATTCACCGCACTGCCCCATTTGGCACTGTCCAAATACACAAATTCAACTGAACGGTTTTCAAAGTCGGCCGGGGTAAATTTAGCATAACCGGCAATGAATTTTTGTAACCACTGGGGCGATTCTATAATACGAGCAGCAGCAACTAACACCGCCGCCGGCTCACGCTTTAATAATGAATCTACCGAGCGGTAACCCAGCGCCTTCATACAATTTTTGGGTGGCATAGCTTTAAGTAATTTTTTTAATGAAGAACTTTTAATAGCCCAAACTTCTTTTTTAAGACTCAACGACTGTAATACGTGCACCAGTTTTTCTGGTGCCAGCCGCATGTCGGATATGCCAAATCTTAAACACAAATAGTTATCATGACGCGCCGCCAACCCTAATAAAGACTGGTACAATTCCGGTCCGGTCGAATCTTTGGGGTCAAGCCCCAACTCGCGGCTTTTCATATGTACCGATCCAATAATTTCAGCCACTAAGCGAACATCTATCCCCGGCAAGCCACTATGCAGCTCCAAGCGCGATAGCTTACCGGCCAAATCCTTTTCATCGATATGTAACAAATGGGCCAGGCTGACTGACATTTTAGTTCTGGCCTAGAAACGTTCCGGTCGGTACCACTCTGGTGCCACCTTTAAGAGTTCGCCAATTTGCTCTTCGGTTAGTAGCCCGGCTTGAGCACCAACATTTTGTACCACGTTCATTGAATTAACCGGTGCCCATTGCAAAGCACCTTCAATATTGGCGCCGTGTATGATAGCAGCCACAAAGGTTGAGGCAAAGGCATCGCCGGCGCCGGTTCGTTCGATTGGAGGCGCCGGGTCCGGGTATAGCGGCATTCTAAAGCGGTTGTCGCCGTCGCTGGCATAAGCCCCAGCCGGTCCATCCGTCACAACCACAATCTTAGGGCCCATACCGTGTAAGCGATTGATTAAGTCATGCACGTCGTCGTAATTACCACCGGTTACATAAACTGCTTCCTCACGGTTTAGAACCACCAGTTCCGTTCGGGCATAGATTCGCTTTAATCGTTCTACGCCAGCTTCCATTTGGAATGTGCCCGGCTGGAAGGCCAGTTTGACATCCGGATGATCTTCTAGCCAATCAGCTATGCTATCGTGGTATTCCATTGCGTTTTTGCTAATTGAACTGAAGTAAACCCACTTTGGTATATCGCCTTCGCGGAAACGCGGCCATTGATAGTCGTACTCTTCGTGTTTTATAAGAATTGTGCGTTCTTCTTTATACCAAAGGACGTAGTGGTAATTACTTACTTTACCCGGGTTAGAATGAACAAAACGGGTGTCGACGCCATTCTTTTTGAGAGCATTCACCATGTCTCGGCCAAATTGGTCATCACCCGTGTTAGAGACTAGCCCACCGCTCAAACCCAATTTTGCAAAAGCCACTGCAGCATTAGCCGCATTACCAACACCTTCTATAACCAAGGCTTGATCAAATGGTACTTTCATACCAAAAGGCATAGCCAACCACTTGCCTTGTTCGTTCTGGTACGTTACAGCCCGGTCATCAAGCAACTTGATAAAGGCATCGGTTACAACATCACCGATTGCTAATACATCTAATTGACTCATTCCCACCACTTTCTAAAAAAATTACGCTTATGTTTGTATGTATTGTGCCACAGATAAGCCAGCTAAAGCAATCACAAAAGTGTCTGTTTGCCGGCGGCATTAAACATATCAATTTTGCTTTCTACTACTGCCTGGACAGCTTCTATGACAGTATCCATTAGTTTGACGACAGCATATTCAGTTGGGTTGTCAGCTAATACCTGCTCCAACGTTTTGCGGTAAGCTACCCGCATATCGGAATTGATATTGATTTTGCTGACGCCTATTTGGACAGCTTCCTGGAAGTAATGACCCGGCGTCCCGCTGCCACCGTGTAAAGATATATTACAGTCAATCGCATCTCTAATCTGGCGCAATAGCTCGATATCCAGCATTTTAGGTATCGGGTAACTGCCGTGCAAATTGCCAATGGCGGCCGCAAAAGTATCAATCCCGGTGGCTTCAACAAATTGGCGTGAGCCATCCGGCGTACTAAAGGTTTTTTTAATTTCATTGTAATCAAACGCCTTCGTAAAAACGTTTGATCCGCCCCCAAAATAATGAGGTTCGCTTTCAACCAACGCACCGGTTAATTTAGCAGCCTCCACTATTTCACGGGTTTTGGCAATAATCTCGTCGACGCTAGCGTCATGGTTGGACTGTGAAATATCGATATGAATAAATTCAAAACCAGCCTCAATCCCGGCCTTGGCGGCATCTACTGACGGAGAATGGTCTAAATTTATGTACATCTCCACGCCAAACTCGTGTTTGTAGTTGTCGACCATGTCGCGGACATTATCAATCCCCAAGGCGTCAACTTCGCCCTGGCTGATCTCAACCATCAAAGGAGCTTTTTTAGCGACCGCAGCACCCACGACCGCTTTGAGTGTTTCCTGGTTATCCAGATTAAATGCACCGAGCGCGAAATGCTCGGCCCGAGCCCGCGCCATAGCATTACGGGCATCATCACAGTTTTTTCGGATTTGACGTAGTGTTAGTGGCATGGTCGTTATTAACTCCTGTTATTTATTGTCGTAAGCATCGTGAATGGCCATGGCAATGTGCTTGGCGGTCAAGCCAAAGTGGTGCAACAGTTCTTCCGGCGTACCGGATTCGCCAAACCGGTCGCGCACACCTATGCGTTTTAATTTTGTAGGTAATTCTTCACTCAAGAGCTCGGCCACAGCCCCGCCTAACCCGCCAATAATCTGGCCTTCTTCGACTGTGATTACAGTCTTGGTCTTTTCGACACTTTTGAGGATAGTTACAGCGTCTAATGGCTTAATTGTAGGGCAATGGATAACCTCAACATCTATACCGGTTTTAAACAACATCTCTGCGGCCAGCAATGCTTGATAAGTCATAGTACCGGTCGCTATCACCGTTACATCACTACCCGGACTGTAAACATAGGCTTTGCCAATTTCGAAGGGTGTTTTGTCGGTTGTTATAATTGGCGTTGCTTCGCGGGCCAAGCGCAAATATGACGGCCTGGAGTCTTCGGCCATCGCCAGAGTGGCTTTTTGAGCTTCCAGCGCGTCACCCGGGACGATTACGACCATATTTGGTAGAACCCGCATTAGGGCGATATCTTCCAGCATTTGATGAGTAGCACCGTCCGGTCCAACCGAAATACCGGCGTGGGAGCCGACAATTTTGACCGGCCGGTCATTCAAACAAATGGTTGTCCGAATTTGCTCCCAGTTACGCCCAGGGCTAAAGGCCGCATAGGAGCTGACGAATGGAATTTTGGCCATTGCCGCCAAGCCGGAAGCAACCGTTACAAGATTCTGTTCGGCTACGCCTATTTCGACGAACCGATCCGGGTAATCATCACGGAATAGCCCCATCTGGGTAGATTCGGTTAAATCGGCGCAGGCCGCCACCACATTAACATTCCTTTTGCCGGCCTCCAGCAAACCTTTACCAAAACCTTTACGGATTGGTTCGCTAACCACCTCGTCTTTATGAACATCAACTAAGTGAAGATTACTCATGCTCGCTCCGAATTCGACCCTGCAGAGTTCGCAGTTCTTTAAGAGCCAATTTGGCCTGTTCGTGATTTGGAGGTGCGCCGTGCCAGTGGAAATCGTACTCCATAAAATCGACACCCTTGCCGGGGATAGTGTGGGCAATTATCATGACCGGCTTTTCGACAATAGCCCGGCCCATGGCACAGGCGTCGATGATGGCGTCAATGTTGTTGCCATCGATTTCTATTACGTGCCAGCCGAATGATTCCCATTTACCGCGTAGATCTTCTAACGGCATGACGCTTTCGGTTGGTCCATCAATCTGAATATTGTTGCGGTCGATGATACCAATAACGTTATTGAGGTGGTATTTGCTACCCAGCATGGCAGCCTCCCAAATATTGCCCTCATTTAATTCGCCGTCACCCATCACGACGTAAATCCAGCGGTGCAACTCCTTATTCATGCGCATCGCCAGCGCCATCCCACAGGCTTGGCTTAGACCGCAACCCAGAGGGCCACTGGTATTTTCCAGCCCAGGTAGTTTGGTTCGTTCCGGGTGGCCTTGCAACCTCGACCCGAATTGACGTAACGTCAAAAGTTCTGATTTATCAAAGTAGCCAGCCTCGGCCATGGCGGCGTAGCGGACCGGTACGCAGTGGCCGTTACTCAGTAGCAATATATCGCGTTGTTCCCAGTCGGGCTGAACCGGATTGTGTTTTAGAATGTCAAAATAGAGAGCTGCAAAAATGTCGGCCATACCAAGCGGCCCAGCGCTGTGGCCGCTGCCGGCTTTTTCCAGCATTCTGATAATATCTTGGCGGATATCGTAGGCTTTGAGCTCAAGTTCCTTGATTGATAATTTTCCCATAATGCTTAAGATTATAGCAGAAAACTAGTTCATATACTTTGCTTTTTTTGTTAAATTAAGTGTTATAAATAATTAAGCAGCAATCCTAATTAGTTGCCGATAAGCTTCGCGACTATCAGCTGCTTGGGCTATATAGCCTCCGACATTCAAAACATCTACCCCACCATTTATCAATTGGAGGGCATTTGAATCATTTATACCGCCATCCCAACCAATCTCTACATCCGGCCATAGCCGTTTGACTTCAGACACTTTAGTTAACAATGCCATATCGGCCTGCCCGCCCTGGAGCCCAAGGTTGCCACTAAATATCAACACATGATCAAAGCTATGCATAATTTGTTGGCTGAAATGGACCGGCGTAGCTTGCAATAACGCCAAACCGGCTTTGATACCATGTTTATGAAGTTCGGCCGCAAAATGCATGTGATGGACGTCGGCTTCATTATGTACTACCACTAAACTCGGCTTCAGGGTAATAATCTGATCTAAGTAATCCATCGGGTTTTGGTACATAAGATGTAGATCAACCAGTAGGTTAGCCGGCCATACTATATCGGATATACCTAGCGCTTTTGTTGGCGCAAATAGCCCGTCCATCAAATCAATATGTACCCGTTCGGCAAAAGACGCCACAGAGTTTAGTTGCTGATGATAATCGTGTTCGCTGTAGGCCGTGACTGTCGGGCAGATTGTACTCATGCTGTTAAATTATCAAGCTCACTGATACGCCGGGCAAACCTGGGGGCGGCCGCAAACGGCGTATTCATAAACACTTCTACCAAAACGTTGATACTGTTATCCTTCACTGTACTAGCGGGTAGGCAAAGCACGTTAGCATCATCATCGTTGCGGGCGGAACAAATAGATTCACGGTCATAACCGAGTACAGCCCTAATACCCTTGAAGCGATTGGCCGCCATACACATACCCTGGCCGCTGCCACAAATCAATATACCGCGGGCCTGGCTGCCATATTGCAGAACATCGGCTACAACTTTGTTGGCGTAAATTGGAAAGTCATCTTCGCTATTAAGCACCTTGTCGCCGTCGTCCTGCACTTCATAGCCGGCTTTAGCCATATAATCTATCAAACTATTGCGTAAATGGAAGCCGTTATGGTCGGCACCGATAAATACCTTCATGGCTATTTACTGAGTAAGCGGCCGGCATCAGCCACAACTTCAACTAAACGGTTACTGTAGCCCCATTCGTTGTCGTACCAAGCTACCACTTTTAGCATATTACCGGCCACAACGGCGGTTAGTTTGGTGTCAATAATGCAGGAGTGGCTGTTGCCTTTGAAGTCGCTCGACACCAGTTCTTCTTCGGTGATGGCCAATATTCCCTGATAAAAAGGTTCGGCAGCAGCCTGCCTGAAAGCATCGTTTACTTCATCGACCGTGACATCCCGTTTGGTGATAATTACAAAGTCACTCATAGATACGACTGGCGTTGGGACACGGACCGATAAGCCACCAAAACGTCCCTGGAGCGACGGTAGGGCCTGCCCGGCCGCGATAGATGCCCCGGTCGTAGTTGGTACGATGTTTTCGGCGGCATTGCGGGCTTCGCGCAAGTCTTTGGCCGGCGCATCCTGCAGTTTTTGGCTGGCCGTATAGCTATGAACCGTAGTCATCATGGCTTTTTCGATACCGAATGCGTTTTCAATGACAGCTGCCACCGGTGTTATACAGTTGGTGGTGCAGGATGCGTTGCTAATAATGTCGTTACCGTCGTTGAGTTGATCCTCGTTGACTCCAAGCACAATAGTAGTTGCCCCTTCACCTTTGGCTGGGGCACTAATTACAACCCTCTTGGCACCAGCCGTAATATGAGCTCGGGCTTTGGCCGGGTCGACAAAGAAACCAGTTGACTCTATGACAACGTCAATTGAATGTTCGGCCCAAGGTAATTGGGCTGGGTCGGTTTGGGCTAGCACTGCAATGTGCTGTCCGTTGACTATAATACCTGTCTCGTCATGGCTGACCGAGTGCTGATAGGTGCCGTAATTGCTATCATGTTTGAGTAAGTGCGCCAACGTGCGAGTATCGGTCAAATCGTTAATAGCAACGACTTCAATATCATTTCTCTCAAAAGCAATCTTAAAGGCATTGCGGCCTATTCGTCCGAAGCCATTGATGGCGATCCGTGTTTTCATAAATTCCTCACCCCTAAAATTATAATCATCTTTAACTGTCTACATTGTATAAGCTTAAGAAGTACTAGTGCAACTTATTTTATTTAGTTAGTAGCTCAACGCCAATATTATTGACCATTTTTGTAACGCTCAACGCAGTCAGCTATCACCCGCCAAGCTTCATCGGCATTACCCCAGCCGCGCGGATTAGTGGTGTCCATTTTTTTGAGATCCTTGTAATGCAAAAAGTGATGGGCGATTTGCTCTTTCCATCCGGACGGCAGATCATCTAATGTTTTTATACTATTAGCAGTATGTCGGTCATCGTAAGGCACAACTACAATCTTGTGGTCGTTTTCACCGTCATCAACAAAATCTAGCATACCAATAACCCGGACTTTGGTGGTCACTCCGGCCGGGATAGGTTCGTCGGTTACAATCAGGGTATCGAGCGAGTCACCATCTTCGTCGGTTGTGGCTGGAATAAAACCGTAATTGACCGGTTTGGCAAAAATGGCCGGCTCTACTCTGTCCAGCATAAATACTTTTTTTTCACGGTCAAATTCGACTTTTAAAGTCGATCCCTTGGGTATTTCGCAGACGCTATAAACATAGTCGTTTGGCTCGTAACTATCAAAAATAGCATCAAAATCAGTCATTTATTTCTCCATTAATTAACTATTATTGTACACTGGTTCAAGTTATGATGAAAATTATTGGACACCGCGGGGCAGCTGGGCTGGCATTAGAAAATAGCTTATCCAGCCTAGTGACGGCGCTGGCCAGCCAAGTCGACGCTGTGGAGTTTGATATATGGAAGACGGCGGACGATCAATTTGTGCTTTGTCACGATGCCGATATGAAGCATATGTCCGGCAGTAGTCTTGTTATCGCCGACAATTGTTTATCTGATTTGATGAAAATAAAGCTGCACAATGGTGAGCAACTGGTTACTTTGAATGATGCGCTGAATTTAATCAATCATAAACCGGTCGTTATGGACGTTAAAGGTGCCGATTGGGCAGCCGCTCTAACAAATCGATTAACCGGCTTGGACCAATCAAATATAATCGTAATTTCATTTAACCATCCGGAGCTGGTAAAATTTCACACCCTGTGCCCAAATATACAAGTTTATACGATTGGGGGTACTAAAGCTTTACAAGCAATTTATTATGCTGGAAAATACCATTTAACGGGTTGCGATATTAATTATAAAACCATGAACCCTTTGTTTTATTGGTATATCCGCTCTCAAAATTTAAAATTGATTACATACACTATAAACAGTGTCAAAATTGGTAAGCTATTTCAAAAATTGTACCCTGGAATATCAATCACCACTGATTTTCCGGAACGTTTTATAGGTTAAACGGTTGCTTCTTCGCTATCAGAGTGATCTTCGGCCTCGTGCCGGGCTATCATATTGACGGTTTCAATATAACTTTGAATTTGGACATGGTCTTTATCGGCCACCCAACTTTTGAGCATTGAGCCAACTCTTAGTTCGCTTTCCTCCAGCAATGCCCTGCCCTTAGATGTTGCCAATATATGACGGCTGCGCCGGTCATTGGTCTGGGTTTTTTGCTTAGCCAGTTTGGTCTGCATGACTTTATTGGTTAAGGCTGTCACTTGGGGCAAAGTTACGTCTAGGGATTTAGCAATAGCCGACATACTGACACCATCGTTTGGGCCGCTACAAACTACACCCAATAGCAACCACTCCATCATGGTAATATCTAGGTCATCCAGTTGCTTGCTGACAGACGTCCTTAAAACGCGGTCAGCTCTGGCGTGATTGAGACATAATTCATATGCCGATAATTCATTTAGATTGTTCATCTTACAAAGTATCGCTCAGTAAGTTCACATTGTATACCAAATATCTCACACTGCAAGCGGTTTTAGCTCGGAAATAGGGGCTTCTGGGGCTAAATAAGCGGTATTTCTATCTTCCAGGTAGGTCCTTATTAATAAAGCCGCTGTAGCGCCTTCGCCGGTGGCACTGGCAATTTGCATAGTCGCGCCCGACCGGACGTCGCCGGCTGCAAAAACACCTGGAATACTGGTTTGAAGCTGAGCATCTGTTTTTATAAGTCCTATCTCGTCCAGTTCGACGGCCGTGCCGGCTAAAAACTTAGTATTTGGCTCCAGGCCAACAAATACAAATACCCCATCGGTATCAATCTCAGACTGGACGCCTTGCTTGGTAACCGCGACTTTAGTGACTTTTCCATCGACTCCAATTATTGAATCGGTAGACGTTTCTAAGTGAACGGTAATCTTGCCGGCTTGCTCAATCAGGCCTTTTTGTAAAATATCAGACGCCTTCAATTTACTGCGAACCAGTAAATCAATATGGGTCGCAAAACGAGTTAGAAAGATGGCTTCCTGAACTGCTGAGTTGCCACCACCAACTACTACCAACCGTTTGCCACGATAAAAAGCACCATCGCAGGTCGCGCAGTAATGAACGCCCCGACCGTAAAACTCCTGCTCGCCAGGTACGCCAATTTTCTTATAGTCACTCCCCGTGGCGATTAATACTACTTTAGCCCTCATATCACCATCGGTAGTTTTTAGTAATTTGTAGGCTCCTTGGTCAATTATTTCAGTTACCTCGCCCAGGCGAATATCGGCCCCGAACCGCTCGGCTTGGCCCCGCAAACCATCGGCCAGCTCCAACCCGGCAATTCCATTTACAAAACCCGGGTAATTATCAACCCAGTCCGTTATTGCCGCCAAGCCGCCAATGACACCTTTTTCAAATAGCACCGTATCTAAATCTTCCCTTGTGGTATAGATTGCCGCACTGAGAGCCGCCGGACCGGCGCCAATCATTACAACATCATGGGTTTCAATTTCTGAATCTGCCATTCTGTTGCCTACGCTACGGCCGATGCTAATTTGCCAATATTGTAACCAACGACAACTTCTTGGCTATCGTCATCCTTAGTGATTACAGTTACCGGTACAGCCAATTGGCCACTGATTTCAAATGCTTCGGCCTGGCGTTCAGGATTGGTATCCAAATTGACTTCTTGGTACTCAAAACCTTTGCTGCCCAGCCATTTTTTTACCATTACGCAGTATGCGCAGGTGTTTGTTGTAAAAATAGTAATGTTTTTAGCCATAATTAAATTTTTGTCCTCATAACTGATACTTACTATACTATATATAGTGATTAATAATTAGACAAGTTTTTAAGTTTATTTGGTAGCGGTAATAACTATGTCAAAAACTAAATCGGAGTTAGCCGGAATGCCTGGACGGGCATCTGATTTGTAGGCCTGGGCGGCTGGAATTATTAGCCGCCTTGTACCGCCAACTTTCATACCCGGTATACCAACTGTCCAGCCTTCGATAACCTGGTTCAAAGGGAATTCGACCGGCTCGCCCATATCGTACGAACTTTGGAATATAGTACCCGTCGATACTACCGCACCGGTGTAATGGGCCGTAACTGTAGCACCCGGCTTGATTTCTTCCCCTGTGCCAACCACTGTATCAATTTTTTGCAGCTCGGCCACGCTCGGCTGCGGTGTAAAGTTTGCTAATTTAGTTCCTTCCAATTTAACCTCCGGTTTCTTAGTTATGTCTGTAGTTTCATTAGGCTTATTAGAAGTTAAATCAGCCAGTTGCTTAGCCTGATTGTTCTGACGGGTTATTTCATATATAACCAGACCACTGGTAGCTATAGCAGTCAATAAAAAGACAATCGCTATTGTTAATGTAAACACCCTTTGACCTGTTGAATAAGACGACATCATGACTCCCTTTAATGTATGAAGTTCATTATAGCGCAGTGACGGCTAACGACGCTAGTCTTAAGTCTCAATATCATATTTTTTAAGTGACTCGCTAAGTTTGACCGGGTCACTGCCCTTGGCCTGCAGGGCCAATAGGTCGGCATAGACACCCGGTTGGCGGCTAAGTTTTTGCGGGCTGCCGCAAGCGCTGATTTTACCATTTTCTAAAGTCACAATCATATCGACATCAGCAATCGTGCTTAGCCGATGGGCAATAATAATCGTCGTTCGGCCTTTCATTAGCCGGTCAAGCGCCTTTTGAACCATTGATTCACTACGGCTATCCAGGCTGCTGGTTGCTTCGTCCAATATCAAAATAGGGGCATTTTTTAACAAAGCCCGGGCAATTGCAATCCGTTGTTTTTGACCGCCGCTCAACCGTAACCCGCGTTCACCAATCTGGGTTTGATAGCCTTTATTAAATTGGCTTATGAAATCGTCGGCATTGGCCGCTACGGCTGCTGCAATAACTTCCTTATCAGATGATTTAGGGTTGGCATAGGCAATATTTTCCATAATAGTTCCACTAAACAGGGCCGGCTCCTGAAATACCACCCCAATTTGCGACCTGAGACTGGACTGGGTGACTGCGCCTATATCTTGGCCATCAATCAGTATTTGGCCTGAGTTGGGTTCATACAATCTCATTAGCAAGTTGGTGAGAGTTGTCTTGCCCTGCCCACTTTCGCCGACCAAGGCAACTTTAGTACCAGGGAGAGCTTCAAAACTGATACCTTTTAAAACCGGTGAAGACTCGTCATAACCAAAAACAACATTATCAAACTTTAGACGCGGTTCGTTAACATTTAAAGTGAGCGCCCCAGGGCGGTCGATAATTTCCGGCTTAATATCCAGAATTTCAAAGTAGTCACGGCTGTCGGCGATTGCCCGTTGGGTGTTATCAACCAAAAAACTAATCGTAAAAATTGGAATTCGAATCTGGTTGGCGTACAAAATCAAAGCCACCGCCTGCCCGGGCGTAAAGCTACCGCGTGCAGCTTCGACGAAAATAAACAGGTAAATTGCAAAAAATATCAGGTTGAGCACCACCCGGCGAAATGTATCATGCTTGTGCCAGTAAATGGACTGCGGCCGGTCAATTTTGACTGCCTTTGCCATATGTCTGTTGAAAAGCCGTAGTTCGCGCTTTTCCTGAATGTAACTTTTTGTTACTCTAACCTGTGAAATTACTTCCGCAAACCGGCCATTAGCAATATCGTACTGTTCATTTTTATCCTGCTGGTAGGCCTGCCATTTGGGACTGGTTCGAACCGTTAGAAATAAATAAATAGGGTACAGGCTGGCCAACATCAAAGCCACCTGCCAGCTGTAATAAGCGACAATAATCAAAGCAAAGATAGTGCTGAAAATAAACTGCAAGAAATTATTACTGAGCGTGTTTAAAAAAATGCTGATTTGCGAAATCGACCGCGTTAGCCGATTGATAATTTTGCCCGACAGTTCTTTATCGAAGTAGCTTTGAGGCAGACTCATGAGGTGGCCAAAATAACTGGCACCTAAAATACGGTTGACCCGGACAGCCATCCGGTCACCAAAAAAACCACCAATATTACTTAAAAGTGTAGTACTTATTTCGACCAGTAAAATACCAAACGCCAGCCAGACGACATAGCTAACATCGGAATCGGCGCCTTTTCTAATTTCATCAATCGCCAGTCCCGTAAAAAAAGGTAGCAGTAGTGAGATAGCGGCCAGGCTAACCGTAAAAAAGCCAATTAGACTGTAATATCGCCACAGCGACTTGGTAATGACAATTATTTTCCAGAGTTGCTTCATATCAGACCCGGACGGCAGATAATTTGGCAGCAGCAACGCTAGCCGCACTATCGAGTAAAACAGCTACCTCGGCAGTAGTCATTGTCCGCTCCAAACTGGCAATGCTATAACGCAGTGTTATTTGCTTGTAATCATCTTTCTGGTAAATATCGAGTGGCGCCAATGTAGTGGTTGATTGGTCATTGTTTTGTTCCACAAGTGCCTCATTAACCACATCATAAACTGATTGATAATTAGTTTTTAGTGGTACCCTCAAACAAATATCCTGTTCTACATAAGGATACTTAGATACCTGGCGGTAAGTTTTACCTTCCTGGCTGGCTTTAAGTAAAGCATCGGTATCTATCTCAAAACCGGCTGAATGGACTGGTAGTTTAAGTTTGGAGCGAACACCCGCTTTAAACTCACCAATTATGCCTAAAAATATATCAGTGCCGGAGACATTTACCAAAGCTGAGCGGTCATGGTCGAAAGGCGCCGTTACATTGTAATCCGGAAGTTTTTCGGTAGCCGTATACGTTAACTTGAAGCCTAGCTGAAAGGCTAATGAATCAAGTTGATGTTTGAGTTCAAAATAGGCTGCGCCCGGACCGGCCAGTTTATCGGCTTGGGCGAGGACAGCCGCAAACATATGCAATTCTTCCGGCAAACCCTGCTCATCAAGACTATGGTTTACCATATGCGTCCGGCCTAATTCAAATAAAACAAAGCGGTCATAACCGGCCCGTAAATTTGGTTGGACTTTTTCTAGCAGCCCCGGCAATATTGTTAATCTGTAATATTGTAAATCTGGGCTCAAAGCATTGCTAATTTCGAAGGCATTTTGACGGGACTGGCCAACTGCATCTAACAATTTGCCGTGTACAAAGCTGTAAGTCAGTACTTCGTTAGCACCCTGCGCTGCCATAATCTGCCGAACGGTAGATTTGAAGGCTAGCATTGGATTGGCAGCCACCGGACGCATCTCCCGGTGTGGCAAGATGACTGGCAGATTATCATAACCATACAAGCGGCCGACTTCTTCAATAATATCTTCAGCAATATGAATGTCAGTCCGCCAAAACGGTGGGTTAATCAACAGATTTTCGGTCTGGTTGTCGACCGCAAACTCGACGTTGGTCAAAGTATGTTTGATTTTTGCAGTATCTAATTGGGAGCCAAGACGACTATTTATTAAATCGACCGTGATCGCAACACCATCATTGGGCTGACTTTTAGTTGATTGGTTGAAGTCTTGGATTTTACCGTCGACGACAGCCCCGGCCTGCATTTGGAGCATACTAATAGCTTCTTGCATAATATACCCATTTTGACTGGGGCTTTGGCCTTTATTGAACCGGCTGACGGCTTCACTAAACAGACCATGGGCCATACTAGTTCGGCGAATAGAATACATATCAAAGGTGGCGCACTCCAATAATATATTTTTCGTATCCGGCCCGACCTCTGTATCAGCGCCGCCCATGACCCCACCTAGGCCAATTGCAACCGTCTGGGACGCGATAATAATCGATGACGATCGTGGAGTAATGGTTTTGCCATTAAGTAAGCTCAGAGTTTCATCATTTTGAGGGTGCCGAACTGTTAGCGTGGCGTAATCATTACCGTCTAAGGCTTTTACTTTATCGTAATCATAAGCGTGCAAGGGCTGGCCAGTTAGCATCATAATGTAATTGGTAACATCAACTACATTATTGATTGGCCGGATGCCGACCCGTTGTAAATACGACTGGACTATAACCGGGCTTGGTTTGATAACAGTACCGCCGAGGGCGGCTACAACAATACGCGGCACCAGTCCCGGTATTTCATTTTTTAGCTCGAAAGGTAGCGCATTAACAGCACTATTATTTACATTAGTATTATCTAAATACCAATCCGGTGATTTGAAAGGCCGCCCCATAATACCGGCAATCTCACGGGCTACCCCTAATTGTCCAAAACAATCAGGCCGATGAGTAAACATTTTGTTTTCAATATCTATTACGTAATCGTCTAGTTGGTATATGTCGGTCAAACGGCTACCCGGTTCAGCCATGATATCGACCTCCAAAATTCCCTCATGATCCTCGCTAAAAGCGAGTTCTTTAGGGCTGGCCAACATGCCATTACTGACGACTCCTCTTAACTCACGAGTTTCCATAGAAAACTGGTCTGCATAGTAAGTACTGGGGACAATTGACCCGGGCGGCAGCCAGGCAGCCAGCATACCCTCACGTAAATTGGCTGCGCCACAGACTATTTGAACCAAACCGTTAGCATCACGGTCTACTCCATCAATTACGCCACCATCATTTACAAAGCATATGTTGAGCCGGTCGGCATTAGGGTGCTTTTGGACTGTTTCCACCCTAACGATTACCACCTTTTGATAGGATTGGCCGTAATTTATTACCTGTTCGACCACTCCCAGCCGGGCACCAACCAGCTGCACCAGCTCTTCGATGGGCGGTAATTCAAAATCTATAAATTGCTTGACCCAATTTAGGCTTACTTTCATATTAAAACTGCCTCAAAAAATCTAATTTAGCACTATGAAAATGACGCACATCCTCGATGTTATCTTTTATCATAACCAATCTATCAATTCCGCCACCCCAGGCAAATCCGTTATATTTTTCCGGGTCGATGCCAGCAATTTGTAATACATTGGGGTTAATCATGCCACAACCGAGCATCTCCAGCCAGCCTTCACCACATATCTTGCAACCGGCTTTATCGCAAAACGGGCAAGCTATTGAAAATTCAAGGCTGGGCTCGGTGAAGGGGAAATAAAATGGGTTGGTTTTGATTTCCATCGTTTTACCGTAATAGGATTCAAAAAAAGTCGTCAGAACGGCAATCAAATTGCCAATTGTAACATTTTGAGCCACGTAAATGCCCTCTAGCTGGTGGAAGGTGTGTTCGTGCCGGGCATCTAAATCTTCGTTACGGAATATCCTACCGGGAACCACATAAGCGATAGACTGGCCGGTCTCCAATAAATGTTTATTGGCTTTTAGAATTCGGGTTTGCATAACGCTGGTGTGGGCTGGTGCGATTAACGGACTGCCCTTGCTGTCGGTTTGCTTGGTCATGAAAGTATCGTACTCGTCCCGGGCCGGGTGGTCTTCCGGAAAGTTTAGACTGGTAAACATATGAAAGTCGTCGTCGAGCTGTCTGGATTCAACAGCACTGAACCCCATGCGAGCATAGATGTCTACAATGCGGTCTATTTCGACAGTTAATGGATGAGCGCTCCCGTTGCTGGAGGGTAAAAGCTCCGGATGCTTTGTGACATTAATATCAATCGGGGCCGTTACGTCAATTGGCGGCAAAGTAGAGTTTTCCTGGGCTTGACTATTCACTTGTGCCATTAACTCGTTACGAAGCTCGTTAAGTTGCCGGCCAAAATCAGGCCGCTCGTGCGGTGGTATTGATTTTAGTTGATCGGCCAATGCTTTTAATTCGACGGCTTTCATAATGTTCGACTTGGGCTCAAGCGATTTCAGCCTCTTACGTAATACAACGGCTACATGATCAATTTCGGTATTTATATAATTCATATTACAGCTAAGTATAACAGGTCAATATGATGCATAAAAAACACTATGCAACGGCCCGGATTGTCTATACAGTCTATAAGCATAAGTACCATAATTAAATAAGGACCTTTTTATTATGACATCATTGTTAGAACGAACAATACCGGGACAAGCAATGCCGGATCAGTTGAGCATAGGTCAGGAGCCATTGGCGCATGATCGGCCCTTGAGGCCAGGTGAACCGGTTACAGTAAGCCACTCTGATGACCGATTCGACGAGTTTTACCACGGAATAGTTTTGGAGACACCGGAAACTAAGCCGACTGAAGTAATCGTACGTAGGGCCGGACTGCCTGGTAGAATAGCTGTAGCGGCTACTTATCATATTGAAGTTACACAGCACTCGGTGACTGATCGTTTTACTGATGTATGTTTCTCACATCTAACACTACCAACTTTAATTGTGGAACGGGGTAGTAAGACCCATATTATCGAACGGGTTGAGCCAACCAGCACTCAGATGTAAATCCGGTTACCAACTAGCTGTTCCGGTTGCAAACATTGCTACCCTAAGCCCCCGTTGCCAGTTTTCTATCACATCGTTAACAGCATCGCTACTAACCAATGCAGCCTGCAGAAATGGCCTGGTAGATGCGTACAAATCGGCTCCTATCAAATGAGCCTTGTAACCTTCAATCGGCGACCGTATGCCACCAGAGGCTACTAATTTTGCCGAGCCTTTTATGGGCGCAATGGCCCTAATTGATTGCTCGGTTGTGATGCCAAGATCCTTGAACCACTCAGCAAAGTCATTATTATTAGCCCGCTTGGCCTCCACCCAGGCGTACGATGTTCCGCCCACTCCAGCCACATCAATGCCAGCCACACCGGCATCAATTAAAGCTTGGGCAGTCTTGAGATCTATACCATGACCGACTTCTTTTATAAAAACCGGAACGTCTAACCTTTTTACTAAATCTGTAATTTTGGATAATAAGCCGGCGTAGTTACTGTCACCACCTGGTTGCAAGGCTTCTTGCAATGGATTTATATGTAAGTATATAGCGTCGGCCTGAACCATTTCGATAACCTTACGATAGTGATCGACGCCGTAACCGTTATTAAGCTGAATTGCGCCCATATTTGCCAAGATGAAAGCCGAAGGAGCATGACGTCGAAAAACTTCAAAGCTTTTAGCCGCTTCAGGATTTTCTAAACCAATTCGTTGCGATCCAACGCCAAGCGCCACCTGGCTAGCTTGAGCAGCAATGGCCAAATTAGTGTTTATTTTATTACCGTGTTCAGTGCCGCCTGTCATCGAAGATATAATAAGAGGCTGACTAAGTTCACTCCCGAACAAGTTCACCGCGGTGCTGACATCATCCAAGTTAATTTCAGGCAAAGCAGCATATGGTAAATTTACCCCTGGGAACAGACTCTCTTTTCCTTGAGATTCACTATCCAGGCATAATTTTATATGCTCTCCTTTGCGGCTTGATATTTCAGCTTGTGACATTTTTTCTGCTTCTATTTTTGGTTGATTGTATCACTTTAGTAAACCATAAATATAGAATTAAGTAAATTCCAATGACCTGAACCGCCCGTTATCCAGTCTGCACACAAGTGGCCTATGTATACTAAATACATGGCTAAAGAAACCTCTTTGAACTCTACTGCCTAAACATACCGAGTTGACGCGCATCGACGCCTTGGCTCATTAAATGCACATTTGAAAATGCCGTAAATGTCTCCGGGTTTCTGTCAATATCATCTGGTACTATGTCGCCTACAGAGCGTACAAAAGCTCGCATAACTTCACCTCTGTCGTCGTTATCAGTACACCATTCATCATAAAGCAAGCCACCGATCCGTTCGATGTAGTGGGCATTAAAGGTGTCAGCTCCGTAACGTGGTTTTTTAACCATATAAGGGTCAACATCAATTAGCACAACCGTAGGGTTGCCGTCCTGTTCTGTAACTTGAAACATCTCGCCGTTTACCATTTCAGGAGCAGGCATATAGCCTCGCACTCCTTTCAACATTTGTCCTAAGCCGTGTGCCAGTTTCTTCTTCACCTTTAAGGGTGCGGAACTTACTGGCACTTTTTCAGCCAAATATTTACTGATGGCAACATAAGGATATTCACCCTCTTTCTTGAACAGAACACTCTTGACAACGGGAGCGCCTATACTAGAAAAAACCGTATGCATAGCATCCCATGATTCATTAAACGATAGTCCGTGCCGTTCTATGTAATATACGGCCCCGTTGCCAAAACTACGTTTGACAAAGCGCTGTCCGTTGGCTTCTTCCATGACTTGTAGTAATTTATCACCTCGGTCGCTAAGAATCTCTACTGGTTTAGCCTGAGCTAATCTACAATGAACCAGTGCCTGCATATTGTCGGCCACAACTTGGTTTAAAGGTGTTGTTTCAAAGTCGCTCATTTGAATTTATTTTCCGTTTATAGGAGTTATTATAGCTCCATCCTCATTACAATGCAACAATAACGAGGTTTAGTCTAATGAAAAACCTGATATACTAAACTTTATGGCAAACTTTTCCTTCGACATAGTATCAGAGTACGACAAGGCTGAGATGAACAACGTCTTGGACCAGGCCCAGCGTGAAATATCCAGCCGATACGACTTTAAAGGCACACCAGCCGAACTGGACTGGTTAGATAGCGACAAAACTGGCCTTAAAGTGACCGGTAGTGGCGACTGGCAAATAGACGCCATTTTGGATATAGTTCGTAAAAAGCTAGCTACCCGCGGCCAAAGCCAAAAAGTACTGGATGTTTCAAAGAATATTGTTACCAGTAACCTAAAAAGCGTTCAGGAAGTACCTTTCAAACAAGGCTTGGATCAAGAAAAAGCCAAAAAAGTGACGGCCTTACTGCGCGAGCAGTACCCCAAAGCTAAAGCCCAAATCCAGGGCGACACGGTTCGCGTTACCAGCAACAGTAAAGACGACCTACAAGGCGTCATGCAATTACTCAATAGCCAGGATTTTGATTTTCCACTGTCATTTAACAATTTCCGTTGATTACAGACATAGCTACTTTACGTAAGCTATACTAAGCATATGGATAATCAGCCTGACTTACTAAATGATGCCAAGGCAGTACTGAAAGGGAACGATGCTGGCGGCTATACCCGACCGGCGCCAAATTTGTATCCGCATCAATGGCTCTGGGACAGCTGCTTCGTAGCTATAGGCTTGCGGCACTATGATATTGACCGAGCCCAGCAAGAGATATTGAGATTGCTGGCTGGCCAGTGGGCCGATGGTATGGTACCCAATATGATATTTTATGGCGATACACTATGGCGGCGGGACAAGAATTTATGGCGTAGCTGGCTGAACCCGAATGCCCCTGACAAAGTTGCGACTAGCGGCATAACTCAGCCACCAATGCTGGCCGAAGCAATTGTCAGAATTGGCGACAGCCTAAGCCAGTCCGAACGGCGCAGCTGGTATAAACAAGTTTATCCGGCCTTACTGAGCTATCATCAATGGTTATATCACGACCGCGACCCGACCGGGAGTGGCCTGATATTACAAATTCACCCTTACGAAACCGGTCTGGACAACACACCGCCGTGGCTAGAGCTAATACACCTAAACCACAAACCAAACTGGATCAAGTTTATTGAAAAGACCCATTTCGATAAAGTACTGAATATGTTGCGCCGCGACACCCGCCGTATTTTGCCGGGTGAGCGCATGAACACCATCGATGCTCTGTTATATTACAATATGATTAGGCGGTTGCGCCGGAAACGTTATGACATTACCGTTATTTTACCAAAGTCAAACCTGGCAATTGAAGACTTAACTTTTAATTGTATTTTTATCCGGGCTAACCAACACCTCAAAGCAATTGCTAAAGAAATCCGCCAAGAGCTACCCGACGAAATGCTGGCCAACATAGAACTAAGCCAGTCGGCTTTGGAAAAACTATGGGACCCCTATTCTAACCAATATTATTCGCGCGATCATCGAACTCAAACCGCCATCAAATCCCCGACTATTGCGGCCTTAATGCCGCTCTATACCGGCCTTGTTCCAAAAGAACGATTGCCCCGTCTCATCGAGATGCTGGAGGACGAACATAAGTTTGGTACTACTTATCCAGTTCCAAGCGTACCAGCCGACTCCAGCTGGTTTAGCCCGCATATGTATTGGCAGGGTCCGACCTGGCTAAATATCAATTGGTTATTAATTGACGGTTTGCAACGCTCCGGTTATCCCGACCATGCGGCGGCTCTGCGCGAGTCATCGATTGAACTGGTCCGGCGGAATGGTTTTTATGAGTACTTCAGTCCGCTGGATGGCAGCCCGGCCGGAGCAGCCGATTTCTCATGGACGGCCAGCCTGACGATTGATTTACTCCAGTAGAGTAATTTCTTCAGACTTTTTGGCAGCTTTATCGGCTAGTCTTTGGACTTTTCCTAATTTGCCCTCAATTGTACGCGATTTGCGGGTCGCCGAATCAATCGTGTTGGTGGCCTGAACCAACTTGTCGCGGGTCTTTTCTAACAAATCACCAAACTTGCCAAATTCACCCTTGATGGTAGTCAGTAGTTCCCAGACTTGGCCGGTTTGCTCGGCAATTGCTAATGTCCTAAAACCCAGCTGGTAGCTGCTAAGAATGGCCGATATAGTCGTCGGGCCGGCCACCGTCACCCGGTAAGTACTTTGCAACATTTCGAATAACCCGGGGGTTCGTAATACTTCGGCATACAGGCCTTCGGTGGGCACATACAAAACGGCAAAATCGGTTGTAGCCGGCGGCACAATATATTTTTCTTTGATGCTTTTGGCCTCCAGCTTGATACGGTTTATCATCGCTTTATGGGCCGCGTCGGCCAGCCCAATGTCCCCTTTTTCTTGGGCGGATACCAGCCGTTGGTAGTCCTCAAGCGGGAATTTGGCGTCAATTGGCAGGTACAAAAAGCCGTGCTCGGTGCTTTTATCAGGTAGTTTTATAGCAAAGTCACAGATGTCGCGACTATCCGGCGACAGCATAATTTGTTTGACGTAATGATCTTTTATAAAAACTTGTTCCAGTAAATTCTCCAGCTGGACTTCGCCCCACGTGCCACGGGTTTTAACGTTGGTGAAAACGCGTTTGAAATCACTAACGTCGCTAGCCAATGTCTGCATTTCGCCTAATCCGCGCTGCACCAGTTCTAACCGTTCGCTGACCATTTTAAAACTTTGGCTAAGCCGGCGCTCCAAGGTTGTTTGTAGCTTTTCGTCGACCGTGACACGCATTTTTTCCAGTTTATCAGCATTGTCTTTCTGCAATGATTCCAACCGGTTTTCGACCGTTTTGCGGATTTGTTCCAGTTTTTCATCGTTTTTGTCACGCAGTTGCTCCAGGCGCTTGTCAAGCGACTCGCGGGTTGCCAGTAAACCGTCGGTCAGCTCAACCCGCAAGTCTTTATTGGCTGTAGCATATTCCCGACGGTTGACGGCGAACTCATCCCGCAAGGATGATGTTCCGGTTTGGCCGGGTTTTTTAAACAATATGACTACTATACCAATCAAGTTGACCACTCCAAGTACTAGTAAAATTATTTCCATAACCATATTGTATCAGCCACTATATAGCTAGCCTATTCAGTAATGAAACTGCCGGCTATTTGTATTAAAATGCCAACTACGATTATGCCAGCCACCAGCAATATCGGCTCTAGGTTAAATAAACGCTTACTGCGACTTTTTTCGTGTAGTTCTGGAATGATGTCACTCATTGCGATATATAGTAGAAAGCCGGCACTCAACCCAATTAATGCACCAATCGGTAGTTGCTCTTTGCTACCTAGGGTAAAGGTTAGTAGGGCTGCAACCGTTGTAGCCAAGGCGCTAAAAATATTGACTATCAATACCGTCCGTCTACGCAGTCCCCTGGCTAGTAACAAGCCGGCGTCACCTATTTCCTGGGGTATTTCGTGAGCGGCAACCGCCACGGTAGTAATAATTCCGGCTGGAACACTTACCAAAAATGCCGCCGCAATCACTATACCGTCTAGGGCATTATGAATAACGTCCCCGGTTATGATTAAGCTAATCGCCGGGTCTTTAGTCTGATCATGCTGATGATGGTGATGAAACCAGTGCAAAAACCGCTCGGCAAAAAAGAAAACTATGATTCCCGCCAAAGCAGCTTGTAGCACGGTTGCCGCGGCGGCTTCGTGTAACCCCTCTGGCAACAAGTCCAAAAAAACCGCCGCCAGCAAAGAGCCAGCCGCAAACGGCGTGGCATACAATGCCAATTTTTCGGCCAAACTATTGCGGCTCAACAGTACGACGGCTCCGATCAGTGAAAATAGCCCACCAATCAGAGAAAACAGTATGATATGTCCATAATTTGCCATAATAGTCATACTATAATGGCAAATATGAGATTTGGCTTAAGAATCGCAAATATAACTGTTTTTGAAAAAAATGACCCCGGATGAATCATCCAGGGTCAAGGGAAGCCTCACACTTCCACTCTCATAATATGCCTGTCGAGGCCAATAATCAAGCTTTATCGAACCGAAACATAAGGATTATCTGTCACATAATAACGCCGTTGATCGTTGACGGCTTTAGTTATACCAACTCGAGTGGTTTGAGTAATTTTATCAGGCTCAAAGCCACTGGTTAGCATAACTTTATGGCCTATTTGTATTCCGTCATCAGATAATGTAATTGCTAGGGCTTGGGTTAATTTGGCCGGTCCATTTGTTAATTTTATGAGGTCTGTCTGCCGCCGGCGTTGTTGCATAATGTCGATGCCAGCAACCGGTTCTATCGACCGAATCAAGACGGCTTGCCCGTCACTTTTGCCGCAGACAATATTCAAACAGTTATGTAAGCCGTAGCTTAGGTAGACATACAAGGTTCCAGGTTGCATGAACATGCTCCGATTGCGAATATTGGGGCCCTTAAAAGTATGGCTAGCCGGGTCCTTGGAATCATAGCTCTCAGTTTCAACAATGAATCCGGCTATTATACCCTCTGGTGTTTTAACCGACAATTTCATACCCAGCAATAAAGGTGCCACGGTATCTGACGGTAAGTTCAATATCTGCGAACGCATTGGCTAGTTTGGCAAAGACTTGTCTTTTTTAGCCGCCACGCGGGATGTATAAATTGCCAACCCTATGACCGTAACACTCAATATTCCTGTTACCGCTTCTGGGATATGAATAGTCACGCTTAGTAACAAAACAACAGCCAGCATAGTAATGGCATAGTGCGCTCCATGGACTAAATAGCGGTAACTGGCAATCGTATTGTGCTCCAATAAATGAATTGTTATTGAGCGCACAAAAAATGCTCCGATACCAAGGCCGGCCGCTATAATCACGATGTCTTTGCTGATAGCGAAGGCCGCTACCACGCTGTCAAAGCTAAACGAGGCGTCCAATACTTCCAGGTAAAGAAAATTTATCCAACCGCTGTGCTTGCTACCGGCGTAACGGGTTTCTACCAGTACACTTAGGCTTTTAATAATCAGGAAAATAACAGCACCAGCTATGGCTGCAATCAAAACTTTCGAATCACCGGGCTTCAGTACCAAGCCGATGAACGCAGCCGCAATTACAGCGCCCAAAATGGGTATTAGCCACGGTTTTTTTAAGGATGCAATCGGCGCTTCAACCCACCTCAACCATTTTATAGCATGGTCTTCGGCCAAAAATCGCAGGCCGACCATCAGCAAAAACACACCGCCAAAGGCGGCAATCACCGGGTAGGCTTTTAGTAGCTGGGTTTCATAGTCCTCCGGGTTATTAAGGGCCAGGTTTAGTACGCCACCCAAAGATTCACCGGTGGTGGACGACACCAAAATCAACGGTAAAATCAACCTAACACCAAAAACCGCTATTATAATGCCGACAGTCAAAAACATCAATCGCCAGAAACGACTCATTTTAGTCAGTACTTGACTATTGACGACGGCATTATCAAAACTAAAAGTAATCTCAATAACGGCCAATATCAATAGCGGCCAAACAGCCGCCAACCCGGACCGGGTTACGACAGCAATGAATATTGACAAGCTGACCGCCGCCGTAAATGTATAAAATCGCAAAAATGCCGGTATCTTTAGCTTCATCTGAAGTATCTTACCATAGGTGGGTTATATGATATACAATAACATTATGATGGTTAACTTTTATTTTGACCCGAGCTGCCCTTGGTCATGGGTGACGTCACGCTGGCTGACTGAAGTTTCGCAGCACCGCCAAATAGAACTGATTTTTATACCGTTTAGCTTAGCCCTCAAAAATGGCGAATTGAATGGCGGGGACGTTACCCGGCATGCCGCCAAACACCGCTCTAGCCATCAAATACTTAGAGTGATCGAATCTGTTAGCCTTGATCACGGCCGTGCTTCAACCGCTAAGTTATACGATGTATTTGGCCACGCCGTCCACAACCAAAACTCATCAATTTTATCTACTGCACCACTGATTAAAACGGCTCTAACTGACTGCGGCTACGCCAAAACCTACGCTATATCAGCTGAGGATGCAAAGTTTGACGCCAGTTTACAAACTTATATAGACGATGCTGAAGCCATTGCTGGCAATGACATTGGTGTTCCCTTGCTAATTATTGACCATGAAGGTGGCCGAAAGGCCTTTTTTGGCCCTGTCCTAGGCAGTCTGCCGGCATTAGAAGCTGGTTTACAATTATGGGATAGTTTATCGGGCATGGTAGCGATTGATGATTTTTACGAACTTAAATCCAAGCGCCTTAGGCCGGTCAACCCCAAATCGACCGATCGGCTTTACAAATCAGATTAATTTTAAAATATAACGGGCGGCCGATGGCGTAACGTCATGTTTTTGGTTTATCAAATGCAATTTAATACAGTCGTTGTGTTTAAACATTTGTTGTGTTTCTAGCCTCGTGACCATTATATCGAACCGTCCGTGGATTATATCAGTCGGTATGGTAATAGCCCGCAGTTCTCGGTAAGCCGATTGCTTCATTATTGTATTGCGCAAACTCCGATCAAACGGCAACCAGGTTTGTTGCGTTAGAGTAGCGCCCGCCAAGCGGTTTAAGCTATTCCTTAGTACCCGCGAATATGCAAATACTAATTGTGGCCGGTTTAATAGCGCCTGGAATAATGCAGTATACATATCCCGCCGCCGGGCATGCGACCGGTAAGCCGGATCGTCGGCAAATAGTGGCGGCTCATATAATATTAATTTATCGACCAATTTTGGACTAATCACCGCCAAATGTGTGGCCACAAGACAGCCCATTGAATGCCCTACTACTACAGCCGAATTTATGTTGAGACGGCGCAGTGTATAAGCCACCGACTCAGCATGAGCCGCAATATCATACTGGCTGTAATCAGGTTTAGGTGACTTGCCAAACCCTAGCAAATCAACCGCTACTATCCTTAAGTCTGACCGGTTAGGTAACTGGTTAAAAAGCGGTTGCCAAATGGCCGAGCTACTGGCCAACCCATGCAGCAATATTACTGCCTTGCCGGTGCCTTTGTCATAATGTATATGTAACCGGTGCGGACGATTCAGCGTTTTATGCCAAAACTTAACTAATATACTCATTTAAAATATTATAAGCTACTGAATACTCATTCTTACCGTCAAATTTTGAAGTACAATAGTAATTACCATGCGTAAACCTTTCAAATCCGTTTTGTGCGTGGCGGCCCACCCCGATGACTTGGAGTTTAGCGTTGGCGGCAGTGTGGCTGTTTGGGTTTCTGAGGGGGTGAAAGTTTATTATCTTATTCTAACTAACGGTAATAAAGGCAGCCAGGATCGCACATTAAAACCTGTCGATATAAAAAATCAACGCCGCAAGGAACAGCGAAAAGCCGGACGTATTTTGGGAGTACAGAAAATATTTTTTTGTGACTTTGAAGATGGGGCACTGAAAGTAAGTCAAGCCGTCAAGTTTGAGATCACCAAAATGATCAGAACCGTTAAACCAGACCTGGTAGTTACGATGGATCCAACAATGTTGTATGACGTTAGCAGCGGTTATATAAACCACACCGATCATCGAGCGGCCGGACAAAATACGATTGATGCCGTATTTCCATTAGCCCGCGACCATTTAAGCTTCCCCGGTTTATTGTCTGCCGGGCTAGAACCACATAAAGTCAAAACATTACTATTAATAAATTTTACCCAAAATAATTACTATATCGATATAAGCCATGTTTTTGACTTAAAAATTCGCGCCCTGCTGGCTCATGCCAGCCAAATGCCAGGCTTAGAGGCAGATGTGATATTGGTTCGGAAATTTGCCGAATCAACTGGAAAAAGTTCTAACTTTGATTTGGCGGAAGGCTTCCTGAAAATTGATTTACCTAGATGATTTGGCAGTCGGTGATAATATCTGATTCTTGGGTTGTAGATAACGTATCCGGCTGAACTCCGCTTTCCACAACCATTCGCATGACGGCTAAATCGGCTTCTCCGGAAACAGATTGTCCGGTTTCATAATCTGGGGTGGAGTAATTTGTCGTAACGGCCGAGACTGAAGTTGAGCACATCAAATCAACAGTACTGCTTACCTTGGATTCATATACATAATTTGAAACTATTTTACCCGGCAAACTGCGCGGTTCAAGAGCTACAACAAACATAATACCAGCCAACATAAGGACAAGGCTTATGATTGTAATAAGAATCGGGTTGATCACTCTTTCCACATATTTTCCTTCGTTCAATTTATATTATTGCTCAAAGCACGGTACAAAACAGTTAGTTATCATGCTTTAGTTCAAAAATTGCCCGATATCCAAAGGATTACCGGGCAGTTATTTATTGAGGATTATTTATTGGACGTATATCGTGATGGTAGAAGTCGTGAAACTGTACAAACCACAAATCCTAAATTACAACTCTACATATTTAATATTCTGAACTTACTATGCAATATTTCTTATAATATATGAGATTTCTAACATCATATAAATTATGTTCTGGTATAGTTCAGTACATTAAGCTTATTAGTTGTGGGGCTAATAGGAATAATGTCAAGGTTGTTTTAAAAATGTTGTTAAGGAGTAAGAATATGAAATCGATATTAAAAGCTAAGTTATTTTTAGCAGCTTTGGCAGCTGGTTTAACCTTGGCATTTGTTGGCCTAACTGGCCCGTCAGTTATGGCACAGAGTTCAAGCGCTACCACACCAGTCCAAGTGGTGCCACTAGAAATTGAGCCAGTTTGTGCTGACTCAACCAAAAATAAAGCATACTGGAAAGTAACCAATAAAAACACATTTGAAGTAGACCTGAGCTGGTCAAATGACGCCGATAACCAAAGCGGACAGTACAATACACCAGCCGCCGTTGTAGGCAATGATAATGTTACCCAGAATAATATTTCAACAATGGCCACCAGCTTTTTAGCTGGGTCTAACAACACTACCAGCTTTAGCTACACTGGCCAGAACCCTACCAGTACGAACTCTTCGAACACGCCATGTTCCTTCGTAGAACCGACTGAACCAGATTGCATTGACGGCAAAACTCAGCAAAATTTAGAAGTGATCTTTTTGTCACCTAATATTGCCAGCGTCCAAACTATTGACGGCCGATTACTGTGTGAAGATATTGTAGTATCTTTTTCGTCTTACAAAATGCCCGATAATTATGATGGAAAAGGTTTTTTTGGCAATTCAACTGCCACACCGCAATCAATCATAGATTCTTTGACCGTGACATTAGAGGCTGGAACTACCGGCAGTGTAATATTGGAATTAATTGCCATCGATGACTGTCTTAATGTCCAAACCGATGTGTATTACGGAAATGAAATTGTCAATATTGGCCCCGACGGTCACGGCACAATTAACATTTTAAGTGACGTTTTTGTCAAAACAGCTACAGACTGTAACGATGAAGGTGGCAATCCCGTTGTACCAGTCACACCAGTGACACCAGTTAACCCAAGTTTACCAGTTGAACCTCCGACCAATGCCCCAGTTGTTACTGGTGGCATGGGTGGTAATGGCAACCTAATCATTGCCAACCCAGTTGTAACAAAAGTTGGTGAAGGTGGCAAAGGTTCGTTACTGCCAGCAACACTGCCAGTCACCGGTCCAAGTCTCAACAATCCAGCCAGCCTATTGCCTGCAATCCTGATAGCTGGTTTTATGGCCGGGATTATGGCTTACTGCGGCGCCAATGCTTTTCAGACTCGACGCTACAACTAAGATTATACTTGCAACGATATATAAAACTGATACTAAAACCGTTACAATATACAATTGTATGACCAATAATCAACTATCCCAATTTCTGGCTGACGTAGTTTTGACCAGTCATTACCTGGCCGAACCGCTCAGCAAAACCGACGCCGAAATTAGCGACGCAGAAATGAAGGCGTTAAAAATTATTGCCAACTTCGAACCTATCAGTATGCAGCAAATAGCCGAAAAGCTGCACGCTAGCAAGCCACGAGCGACTCAATTAGTCGCCTTGCTGGAATCGCACGGCATGGTAATCAGGACTGTCGCCATAGACCGGCGACGAATTGACGTCAAGGCCTCTTCCAAAGGCCGCGGTGCTATGAAAAAACTTGAAATTCGATACGAGGAACTAGCTCAGAATATTACAAATAAATTAGGCCAAGCTGATGCCAGGGAGCTAACACGATTATTATCACTTATCACGCCACTGAGTTCCCTGCAAATTAAAACCGAAAAGACTTGATTAGTTAACAACTATTAACTAATATATAGACAGTGCCCGACAAAAACGGCCATTCGAAAGGACCATTTTCATGCAGCAAATATTTAAAACAACTTTATTATTAGGAATTTTAACCGGTCTATTTATGGGCGTCGGTTACTTATTAGGTGGTCAAAGCGGTGCTTTAATAGCTCTGGGTATTGCCGGGGTGATGAACTTTGGCATGTATTGGTTCAGCGATAAGCTAGTCATTAAAATGCAGAAAGCCAAGCCCTTGGACGAATCCGAACACCGCAAGATCGTCCAAATGGTCCGCGATTTAACCATGCTCGACAACTTACCAATGCCCAAACTTTACTATGTGGATACGCCTATTCCGAATGCTTTCGCTACCGGCCGTAGCCCCAAACACGCCTCGGTAGCAGTTACCTCCGGCATTATGGAACTGCTATCTGATAGTGAGCTGAAGGCCGTATTGGCCCACGAACTAGGACACGTCAAAAACCGCGACATGCTGGTATCGACGATTGCCGCCACAGTGGCCGGCGCTATTTCATTCATGGTCGAAATAGCCTTTTGGTCCAGTATATTTGGCGGTGGCGACGACGACGAAGGCACCAATCCAATAGCCGCTATTGGCCTGATAATCCTAGCCCCAATCGCGGCGCTTCTTATCCAGATGGCAGTATCAAGAAGTCGCGAGTACTTGGCCGACCAGCACGGTGCAAAACTAGTTAACGGCGGCCACGATTTAGCCAGCGCTTTGCAAAAGTTAGAAAACTTCAAGCAAAACGTTCCGCCAATTACCCCGACCCCCTTACAGAACTCTACAGCCCATTTAATGTTCGCCAATATGTTCAGCGCCCGCAATCTGGGTGGCCTATTCAGTACGCATCCTTCAACGGCCGACCGAGTCAGCCGGCTAACAATCAATCGCTAAGCTTCCAATTTATAAATTTGAGCGTGGTCCAACCCAAAATAGTGGGCCACCTCATGCCACAACGTATGCTTTATCTGCTCGGTAAGTTCTGGAATATTTGCAACCGAACTACAAATCGGCATTTTGAATAGCGTAATCCGGTCCGGGCCATAGGCGATTGATCCTTGGCGAGCCGTCAGCGGTACGCCCTCGTACAAACCATACAAACTTTGGTCGTCGCGTAGTTTCAAAAGTTTGCGCTGCAGCGGTGTTGGCTTGTTGGCATAAGTTATGGCGACATTTTTGATAGCCTCCGCGTGCTCTGGCGGTAAATTATCAATAGCCGATGTCAGTATTTGTTCAAATAGGTCGTCGGCAATTTGTAGCATGTCAGCTAGTTTTTGAGACGTTTGCGTTTGCTGGGGTCAAGTTCGCGTTTGCGCAGGCGTAAGTTTTTGGGAGTAACTTCTAATAGCTCGTCATTCTCAATAAAATCGAGGCATTCTTCCAGGCTCAAAATGATGGGCGGAGTCAGCTGGACAACGCCGTCACTACTACTGCTACGCATGTTGGTCAAATGCTTGGCTTTACAAACATTCATTTCCATATCGTCATGGCGCTTGTTCAAGCCAACAATCTGGCCGGCATAGACTTTTTCGGCCGGGCCAATGAAAGTCGTACCGCGGTCCTCGGCCATTTCTAGCGCGTATGGGGTGGTGGTACCGGATTCGTAGGCTATCAAAACGCCGTTGCGAAGTTGCTGCAAACTGGCACCCATTGGCTCGTAACCGCTCATCAAAGTGTTCATAACAATGGTGCCCTTGGTGTTGGTCATCAATATATTACGCATACCCAGCAAAGCCCGGGTTGGCAATTCGTATACCAGTTTGGTAACACCTTTGGGGGAAGCAAATTGCTCTTTCAAAGTCGCCCGGCGTTGTCCTAATTCCATCTGGACGGCACCAACGTGCTCGGCTGGCACTTCTATAATAGCTTCTTCAATTGGTTCATGGGTTTTGCCGTCAATTTCACGGGTTACAACCTGGGGGCGACCAACCTCAAATTCATAGCCCTCACGGCGCATCGTTTCAATCAAAACGCTGAGGTGCAATTCGCCGCGGCCGGCAACCGTAAAGCCAATGCCATCATCTTCAACCTGCAGGCCGACGTTGGTTTCGAGTTCTTTTTGCAACCGCTCACTAATTTGACGACTAGTATTAAACTCGCCCTCCTGACCTTTGAGCGGGCTAGTGTTGGGGCCTAAATAAATTCTAAGTGTTGGGGCTTCTACTTCTAGAACCGGCAGAGCTTCCGGTTGCGCCGCATCGGCGATAGTTTCGCCAATCTGGGCATCGGATATGCCTGTCAGTTGTACAATATCGCCAGCCACTCCACCTTTAACTTCAAATTTACTAACGCCGTGGCTCATAAAAACATTATCTATTTTGCCTTTGGCAAAGCTGCCATCTTTTTTGCAGAGCACTACCGGGTCGCCGGTTTTTATACTGCCCCGCGTTATCCGACCAATCGCATACTTGCCTTTGTATGTGTCCCAGGCCAGGGCGGTTACCAGCATCTGGAAAGGTTTGTCTAGTTCGATGCTTGGTGCTGGCACGTGGCTGATTATAGCTTCAAATATGGACTCCAAATCACCATCCTCGTCCGGGTTGGCCGGCGGGCTGGTCCAGGCTTTACCAGCTCGACCAATCGCATAATAGACTGGGTAATGCAGCTGATCTTCGTGGACAGCCAATTCCAAAAACAAATCGGCCAGTTCGTTTTCGACCTCGGCAATGCGGCTACCGGGTTTATCAATTTTGTTAATAACCACAATCGGCTTGAGTTCATTGGCTAATGCCTTCGATAAAACAAACTTAGTTTGCGGCATTGGGCCTTCCTGGGCGTCAACAATCAGCAAGCAACCGTCGGCCAAATTAAGTGTCCGTTCGACTTCACCACTAAAATCGGCGTGACCAGGTGTATCAATAATATTTATCCGGTAATCACCGTGTTGGACGGCGGTTACCTTAGCGGTAATGGTAATACCCCGTTCTTTTTCTTGGTCGCCACTGTCCATAATAAGATCCTGGGTCATTTCGGCCTGGTTATCACGGAAAGTCTGTGATTGCTTAAGCAATCCATCGACCAACGTAGTTTTGCCATGGTCAACATGGGCAATAATTGCAATATTACGAATTTTTGATGGATCTTGCTGCATTACATAAAATGAAGCGCCTTAATTAGTTATGGCGCTTTTCCTTAATTATTATTATAGCATAACCGTATAATATATTCAATAAAAGTCTAAATTGATTTTAATTTATTGGTTTCGGTCGCCAGGCGGTCTTCCATCACTTTCAAAAGAATGATCTGTTGTTTTGTAATATAGCCGGTTTTGTTAATGTCTGTGCCTGGAAATTGTTTTTTGAAATCAGCCCTGACTTGATTTATGAAAAATTTTTGCGACTGTGCAATTGCTTCTGACGCTTTATCTATATCTTTATTGGCGCTGACGGATTGTGCCTGACTGACTACCTTATGATAGTCATCCCTAAGCTTTGCCTGTTGTTGTTGATGTTCTTTATAGGACTTGCATATAGAGCCAAATTCCTCAAACGTGCACAACGTGTCATATTTCCATGAAGGGTCGCGATAATAGGTATCGGTAATTAACTTGTACTGCTCTAAAAAAGGTTTGAGTTTTTTTGGGTCATCGGCCAGGCAGCCTGTATCGGATTGGCAAACTGAATCTACTAAATTACCATTTTCAAGGATAGTATTCGATTCACCTTTTATTAAATAGAAACTATCCAGTTTAGACGTGGCTTCATTGCTTGTAATTTCTTTTGATACTGCCTTGGTATATAGACTGCAATAGTTTTGCAAAAAAGTAACATCTTTGATAATAGTTGCTTGAGTCGATCCAATTGAAGACTTAGTTTTTTGGGCCGATTTATAGCCAGGTACAAGAAGGCCGAATGGATTAGGTGATAGCTCGGGCACGCTTGAGGCGGCGTTTGCTAGTTCAAACGAAACTTTAATTGAATCACACTTACTGTATTGAGCCTTAAGTTCTGTTGCGTTTTCAGGACGCTCAATAACCATAATGTCAGTAAATCTGCTACCGGTTAAGCTAGCAGCCAATGGGTTCAATATTTCCTTTTTCCATATAGATATATCTTTTTGGTAACTACCGGCTGCCTTACTGGCAGAAACTAACCCCAGTATAGTAAGCAGGAACAGTATAGCAAGTGCTATAAATATTACTTTTCTCTTCAAAAAAAGTAATTTAAATATTGTCAATTTGTATTTTTTTATCATACTCGTGACATTGTACCCTAATTTACCCCCAAACAATGTTAAAAACGATATAATAATCATATGCCCAGCCAACCTCTAGCTGAACGAATGCGACCGCAAATATTAGGCGATGTCATTGGTCAAGCACATCTTATTGAAGCTGGGAAAATTATCAGGGAGATCATTGATAAACGGCGTCCAACCAGTTTAATTTTATGGGGTCCGCCCGGGTCTGGCAAGACCACTTTAGCCCGGATTATTGGCCGTGAAACTGACGCCGTTTTGATTGAACTGAGCGCCGTAACGTCAGGCAAGGCCGACATTCGAAAAGTTATAGCCGACGCTGAAGTCAACCAACGACTAGGTCAAAAAACAATCTTGTTCGTTGATGAAATCCACCGTTTCAATAAAGCCCAGCAAGATGCTTTTCTACCCTATGTAGAGGATGGCACTATTATACTAATTGGCGCGACAACCGAAAACCCTAGTTTTGAAATCATAACGCCACTACTCAGCCGTAGCCGTGTATTGGTACTGGAACCCCTCAATAAAGCCAATATTATAAGTATTATCAAAAAAGCCGCCCTGCTAGAACGCCTAAACATCAAACGGCTGCCCGAAGTTAGTATAGATTTATTGGCCGAATTATCGGGTGGCGATGCCAGAATAGCATTGGGGAACCTGGAACTGGCCATGCAACTGACAACCGGAACTATTACGGCTGACATAGTCACTACCGCCGCCCAAAAACGCATTCCCGGATACGACAAAGCCGGTGAGCAGCACTACAATTTAATTAGTGCCTTTATAAAATCAATGCGCGGCAGCGACGCCACGGCTAGCCTTTATTACCTGGCCCGTATAATCCAAGGCGGCGAAGATCCCAAATTTATAGCCCGCCGAATGGTAATTTTTGCATCCGAAGATATTGGCTTAGCCGCCCCGGCCGCATTAAATTTGGCAGTTGCCACTTTTCAAGCGGTTGAACGAATTGGCCTACCGGAGTGCCAGTACAATTTATTCCACTGCGCCGCCGTCCTGGCCAAGGCTCCAAAATCACGCCAAGTGGCCGATGCCATGCAAGCTGCAATAACAGCCGCCCGCGACCAACCAGATTTAGCAGTACCGCTCGGATTGCGCAATGCCCCGACCAGCCTTATGAAAGATCTGGGCTACAACCAGGACTACCAGTGGAAAGCCGGATTCAAAACTAAAGCCGGTTTTTTACCATTCGAACTAAAAGACAAGGATTTTTTTAACTAACGAGCCCTTAGCAAGAGGCGCAAACTTACTACGGATAATAATACCGGCAACCAGTACGATATCAATCTAAACAATATACTCCCGGCCACAACTGGCAGTACCGGGTACCCATAGGCTGCGAACAGCACGGACGCAACCGTTTCGATCTGCCCAATACCAGCCGGAAATATTGGCACGAACCGGAACAGTTTTACAAAGAAGTACACGTACAAAACCAGAATTAACGGCGGGTTTATGCCAAAGGAATAAATACACAAGGCAAACACGAGGCTTTCCAGCAACCAAGTGACAGCCAAAGGCAATAACATCATTAAATCCCTGCGTTTACCCTTAGAATTTTGAGCCACTATCCGGAATGGTGAAGCCCCTCGACGGCCAAAAGTTTTAATACAAAACTTTTGGATACCAGCTTTTAATTTTGGATTGTGCCTTAGCAAAAAAATTACCAGTAGCAGAACAGTGAATCCAATTGGGAAGTATACAAACTTACCGATAAATGTGTCGCTAGCCTCACTCGGGTACAAAAAAGTTACCACTACTTGGCTTGCCAGGAACAACCCTACCAGCCACAAAATAGCAAAGCTATACAGCGTAATAACGTAGTCAAAAACGACGCCTTTATCCAACTTTTTCTTACCAAAGTAATACCGCTGGGCTATATAATCCCCAAACGGAACGAGTTTGGAAAAACCCTGCCCCAACAATACTAACCCGGTAATTTTGAGCTGGCTGAATTTTAAACCTCGCCGGCTATAAAATTCCCTTGAAAACAGACTAAGCACTAAAAAAGACGACAGTTCCAAAACCAAAGCGACACCCACAGTAGTCGCCGAAAACCCACTTTCCAGCCGCTGAACCAAATAGTAACCGGCTATTAACTGGACCACTAGGCTTATTCCAGCCAAACCCAAAATGCCGCGCCCGAGTAAATTATTCATATTATATAAGCCGTATTATAACCTTAAAAACCATAATGCACGCTATTGATATATACTGTTTTAGCATGAAGTTATCTGATTTTGACTACCCGTTGCCAGAGTCCAGTATTGCTGACCGGCCTCCGCTAAAAAGGGGTACGTCACGGTTGCTAGCCTTAGACCACAACAATGGGTCGCTGACCGATAGCAACTACTCCGACCTGCCCGACTATATTAGGCCGGGCGATTTGCTGGTTATCAACAACACCCGCGTTATTAAAGCCCGCCTCCAAGCTACGACGATGGACGGTGGCAAACGCGAATTGCTGCTACTAGAAACCCACGGCCAAAACCCGTCCCCGCACCAGGTCGAGGTAATGTACCGGCGCAAACTGCACGACGGCCAGGCTTTGCAGATTGCCGGCTCCAAAATAGAGGTTGCCAAAATACATGGCGATGGCACAGCCACCATAACCAGTCCAAACAATATATACGATCTAGCCGACCAGTACGGTAGCGTGCCCTTGCCGCCGTATATGCACCGCACCGCCGACAGCAGCGACACCGAACGCTACCAAACCGTCTTTGCCAAAACCGCCGGCTCGGTGGCGGCACCAACTGCCAGCCTCAACTTGACCCAGGATATTTTAACTGCCGTCCAAGCGGCTGGCGCCACCGTGGCCGAGCTAACGCTACACGTCGGACTTGGCACGTTCATGCCCATTCGAACCGACGATATAACCGACCACGTAATGCACCAGGAATATTTTTCAATCCCCCAAACCACCGTCGCCGCCATTCAAAAAACCAAAACCAGTGGCGGCCGAGTAATTGCCGTCGGCACCACCGTCACCCGCACTCTGGAGTACGCGGCCAGTAAAATATGCTCTGGCGGTCAGCCGTCCGCTATACAGGGCGAAGCCGATATATTTATGTACCCTGGTTATAAGTTCGAACTGGTCGACGCCATGCTGACCAATTTTCACGCCCCGCATTCAACGGTGCTCATGATGGCGGCTGCCTTTGCCGGCTGGGACAAACTTCGTCCTGCCTACCAGCATGCCGTCAAAAACAATTATAAATTCCTAAGCTACGGTGATAGCATGTTCATATATTAGGAGCCGGATTGAAAGACTTTTCGTTCACCATCAATAAAAAATTAGACGGCACACTGGCCCGCGCTGGTGTCATTCATACCCCGCACGGCGACATCCAAACCCCGGCATTTATTGTTGGCGGCACCAAAGCGACCGTTAAAGCCATGACCCCGGAGGCCGTTATTGCCATAGGCGGCCAAGCCGTATTATCGAACACCTACCACCTCATGCTGCGGCCCGGCGCCGACATAGTCGAACAAGCCGGCGGATTGGGAAAGTTTATGAACTGGGAAGGGCCGACCTTCACGGACAGCGGCGGTTACCAAGTGTTTTCGCTTGGTGTGGCCTACAAAAAAGGCATAAGCAAAGTTGCCAACGCCCTAACTGGCGATGCAAAATCGGCCGTTGCCGCTCAAACTCAACTGGCCAAAATAACTGCCAAAGGGGTTGAATTCCGCTCCCACATCGACGGACAAAAACTATTCATGAGCCCCGAGCTATCCATGCAGCTACAATGGCAAATTGGCGCCGACATCCACATGGCATTTGACGAATGCCCGGCCCCGCTGGCCGACCTTAACTACATCAACGAATCGCTGGAACGAACCCACGCTTGGGCCACCCGATGCAAAACTGAGCATGACCGACTGTGGGCTATAGACTCGGCATCCGGCAAACCATACCAGTCGTTATGGGGTGTCGTCCAAGGAGCCCGCTACCCAGACCTCCGCCGCCAATCGGCCCGCTATATGGCCGACCTGGACTTTGACGGCTTTGGCATTGGCGGTATATTTGAACCCCAAGATTTAGCGGCCAGCCTGAACTGGGTTAGCCAGGAACTACCAGACGACAAACCACGCCATCTGCTGGGTATGGGCAACCAAGTTAGCGACCTATTTTTAGGCGTCGAATACGGCGCCGACACATTCGACTGCGTAGCCTTTACCCGCCAAGCCCGCAATGGCTCAATCTATACCCTGGATGGCCGGCTAAACATCCGCAACCACCAATTCCAACGCGATTTTACACCGCTCGACACCGGCTGCGCCTGCTACACTTGCACCAATTACACCAAAGCCTACATAAACCACCTGTTCCGGTCCGATGAAATGCTGGGCGCCATCCTGGCTTCTATCCACAATGAATACTTTGCCGTCCATTTGGTGGACCTTATCCGGGCCAGCATTTATGACGGCAGTTTTATGGAGTTTAAAGAAAGTACCATGGCCCGTTATTCTGCCCCTAAAATTATTCAGCAGACCTAGGCCAATCTAATGCGTAACTTACGACCGCGCAACTGTAGCCAACCAACCAAAAATCAAGTATAATCACCGGAGTTAGCCACTATATTAGGGATTGGCCAAGTGGTAAGGCAGTGGATTCTGGTTCCACGATCGGGGGTTCGAATCCCTCATCCCTAGCCAACATAAAAGCACCTGCGAAAGTAGGTGCTTTTATGTTGTTTGATGATGGGATGCGAAGCCCGGAAGCAGCCAAGCTGCGGAGGGGTTCGGTGGAGCGAGGACGCGCGCAAGTGCTTGCACTGAGCACGCCGGAGTGGAAAAGCACGCAGTGCGCTATCCCTCATCCCTATCCACGACCTGCACCTAAATAGACCTGAATGTAAAATATACTTTCCTCATCTTTTAAAGATAGTACTTGGTAAACTCAAAACCGACCAATGGTCGGTTTTTTTGCGTTTTAAATATCGGGCGGCAATCTCTATGAACGGGTCGTCTATGATATTGAGCCACTAGCTATTTTGATTTTTTCAAGACTAAATGGCATCTATCCAAAATTTAACAGTATGCCTGGATGTTGGTACCAGCCCGATAATCGACTGCTCAATATGCTAACTTCAGCAGGACTAGTAATAGAATCGTACGATTTTCCTAACAAAGCATTTGCCAGACACGAACATATTGTAAAATGATCTATTCTTTGCTTTCTGTCGTATCAACATCAGCTACTCGTTTTAGGGTTTAGTTTATTGGCTATCAGAGTTAGAATATAGACATGGCAAATGAGCAAATAAAAACCTACCTCGACGAGGTTCGAAAACAGTTTGATTCAGGACAAGCTCGTGAGCATAGTTACCGCCCAGCCATGGAGCGACTTATGATGAGTTTTGATAAAGTGCATGCTGTCAACGAGCCAAAGCATAGCGATCATGGAGCACCTGACTTTGTGTTCTTGAGCGATAATAACAACGACTTGATACTTGGGTATGCAGAAGCAAAAGATATTGGGGTAAGTCTCGACAAAACCGAGAAGACCAACCAGATGGATCGCTACCGAGGTTATGCAAACCTCATCCTTACCGACTATCTCGAGTTTCGATTTTTTAAGAACGGTGAGAAATACCAAACTATTAGCCTTGGCGCTTTCCATAATGACGGCTTACATTTCACCCCAGAAAACGGCGACCAGCTACTACGCGAACTAGCAGCTTTCTTGGAATTACCGCCAGAGAAAATAAAATCAGGTAAGCGACTCGCCCAGATCATGGGCGGAAAGGCTCGACGTATTCGCGACAACGTTGAAGATATCTTAAACAATTCAGAAGATATCAAAAGCAAAGAACTTGAGCGTATTTTTGAAATGATGAAAGCACTCCTCGTGCACGACCTTTCTAAAGAAAAGTTTGCCGACATGTACGCTCAGACCCTAGTATATGGGCTGTTTGTCGCACGTTACGGTGATAGTACACCAGATACCTTTACTCGAACCGAAGCGCGAGATTTAGTGCCCAAAAGCAATCCATTCTTGCGTCACTTTTTTGATCACATTATAGGACCAGACTTCGTTACCCGACTGGGCTATATTGTTGATGAACTTTGTGAAGTCTTTGAAGTAAGTGACGTACGAAATATCGTACATAAACACTTAAAGATTGCTGACGACACAAGTGACGACAAGGATCCCATTATTCACTTTTATGAAGATTTCTTGCAAAAATATGATGCGTCGGAACGCAAAAAAATGGGTGCCTATTACACACCAATTCCAGTAGTGAAGTTTATCGTGCGACAAGTAGACCAGATACTTAAAGAAGAGTTCGGCATAGCCAAGGGTCTGGCAAGCAACGAGACAATCCAGTACGAGTTAGAAGTCGGTCAAGACATGCGGGCAGACAAGCGTGTGAAGGCAAATACCAAGCAGATACTTACTGTGCCGAGGGTTCAGGTGCTCGACCCTGCTGTTGGTACCGCCACGTTCCTAAATGAAACTATCAAGCACATTCACCAAAGCTTTGAAGGTCAAGAAGGCAGATGGCAGAGCTATGTTAATGACAATCTGCTCAAGCGCCTGCACGGCTTTGAGTTGATGATGGCGCCATATACTATTGCACACCTCAAACTTGGCATGACGTTAAAAGCAACAGGTGTCACTGAAATTAAAGATAGACTTAGTATCTATCTCACCAACACGCTAGAAGAGGGAGTTCCTAAACAACGTGATCTATTTAGCTTTGGTCTAGCTGAGGCAGTTAGTGAGGAGTCACGCCTCGCCGCCGAAGTCAAAAGTGAGCACCCGGTTATGGTAGTCATGGGCAATCCGCCATATTCGGTCAGCTCAAACAATAAAAGTACGTGGGTCCAAGGGCTTATCAAAGATTATAAGAAGAATCTGAATGAGAAAAAAATAAATTTAGACGACGACTACATTAAGTTTATTCGCTTTGCCGAAGAAATGATTACTAAAAATGGTGAAGGCATTGTAGCTATGATAACTAACAATAGTTATATAGATGGAATTACTCATCGCCAAATGCGAAAACATTTGCTTGAAACATTTGACAAGATTTGGATTGTTGATTTGCACGGTAACTCGAAAAAGAAAGAAGTTACACCAGATGGCGGCAAAGATGAAAATGTTTTTGATATCCAGCAAGGTGTATCCATTGTATTCATGATAAAGAAAAGTAATGGCAACACTCTCGGGAATGTTCACCATAGTGAAATACATGGACTAAGAAAGCATAAATTCAACGAACTAAATAAGGGTAAAATTGATTTTTCCAAGATAGAATATCAAGATCCAAACTACTTCTTTGTTCCGAAAGATTTCAACTTACATAAAGAATATGATGCTCATGTTGATATCAATAAACTGTTTCTGAAGAAAAACACAGGTATCCAAACGAAGAATGACAAACTTTCAATTAAACTAGAGAAAGAGTCTTTAGTTAGAGTTGTTCAAGACTTTCAGGGTCTTGACATAGACGATATCATCAATAAGTATCAGCTCAAAACGTCTTCAGGATGGAGTCCTGTAAAAGCAAAAAACGATATCGTAAACAGTGATGTAATAAGCTATTATCAAATTTTATATAGACCTTTTGACAAAAGATGGAGCTTAATAACATCTGAAGCATCGGGCTTTATCGGTCGCCAGCGCATGAACGTCACGCCGAGTATGCTCAAGGAAAATGTAGGCCTTGTCACACTACGCATTAACGGTGAAAAAGAAGAGTTTGTCTCAATGATAGTCGACACCATGATAGAGAAAGGTTCGTTACCTAGAGGGAATTATTCTATATTCCCTCTTTACATTTATCACGATGATGGCACTCGAACGGTAAACTTCAACCTTGATGAGTTGAGCAAACTAACAGCGGCACTTTTAAATGAACCGCCGGCAGAAGATGTTCTCGATTATGTATATGCTAATCTGCATAGTCCAAGTTATCGTGAAAAGTACAAAGATTTTTTGAAAATTGATTTTCCGCGTATACCAACTGCGAAAGATGATGCTGAGTTTAGTCATTTCGTAGGCTACGGCAGACAGCTCCGCGAATTGCATCTCATGAAATCATCCGTCATCGTTGATTACGAGACTACTTACTCGGAACCAGGCGATAATTCAGTAGAAAAAATCAAATACGAAAACGGAAAAGTACATATTAACGACATTCAGCACTTCGGCAACGTGCCAGAAAACGCATGGAACTTATATATCGGCGGCTACCAGCCCGCTCAAAAATGGCTCAAAGACCGCAAAGGACGTTCTTTATCAAACGATGACATAGACCATTACCAGCGCATTATAAAAATATTAATCGAGACAGGTAAAATAATGAGAGAAATTGGCTAACGAAATATACCGGATGTAATATCCCATATAAACAAAGAATATTTTGGAAAAGATAAAAGTAGAAACTATCTCAAGCACGATATCAGGAGAGTCCCAGAAGTTTTTATTCAGCGAGAAATACTGTCAAGCTACCTTTTTCTGCAAGACCATTGAGCACTACGTAGTTGAAGACTGGCCCCGCAATCCAAATGACTCTTAGGCAAATATTCTTTGTAATACCCAGAGGATGGCAATAGCAGAGATAATAACAGCAACTACTTTCATAATCAGCGGGTACCACGATTTGTTGCGGAATAAGTATATAAAAGGCAGCGCGGCGGCGATAATTATAAGCTGGCCAAGTTCTATTCCTAAATTAAATGACAGCAGCGATGCCAGGAATTTATCATCCGGTACTTTTATTTCCTTCAGCAGCCCTGCAAAACCAAGTCCGTGAAACAATCCGAAGAAAAATATAGTAGCCAGCTTAAGTTTCGGATTTTTGAAGAATATATTATTTCGTAGAAACACACTGCTTAATGCTACCACGGCAATAGAGAGGGCAATAATCGGTTCGACTATTCTGGAACTGAGCGTCAATATACCTGTACCCGCCAAAATCAGGGTAATGCTGTGCGCAACCGTAAAAGTGATCGTATACCTTAGAACATGGGCAATACTTATAAATACAAGAAGGAGCGACAATACAAAGAGTATATGGTCTGGGCCGCTTAATATATGCTTGATTCCCAGTTTTAAAAAGTCGAATGCATTATCGAAGAAACTTGTGTCTTGATTCACAATTCTTATTAAGTCTTGCTGGTTCTTTATTTTATTTGAGATTTCGGGAGCATTGCCTTCGATATATTGTTTTATCTGGTCGGGGGTGGCGTCGGGGTTATTTTTTATATATTCGGTGACATTTTTGGGCAACAGCTCATGGGCCGTAGCGACGGCGGGGGCTATTATGAATAAGCCGGAGAGAGCGACCAAAGCTAAGATAATTAATTTTTTCATATTTTATTTAAGTCGCGCCAAGGCATCTGCAGCTTCTTTACGCTCAAGCAGTGAAAAATGTGACTCCAAGAAGTTATTATCCTGTTCAATTGCTTTTTGCAGATACTTTTTAGCTTGTTCTTTTTGGCCGAGTTTTGCAGCTATCATGCCGGCGTGGTAGACGAGCGACGGTTCATTCTCTCCCAGCCTCAATGCCTCGATGCTAGTGGCTTGGGCTTCAGCAAACCGGCCTTCCCTGTAAAGTGCCCAGGCCAGCGCATCAGAAGAAAAGATGTTTGGGCGCTCCGTCACAGCTTTTTTAGCAAGCTCGATTGCTTTTTGGCTATCTTTGTTTTGCTGCGATAAGTAGACGGAAAATTCATAATCATTATTAACTCCTCCTGACGTTGACTTGTTGAATGCCAGCTCAGTCAAATAATACTGCTGCTCGGCTTTTGACTTATCTCCGGCGGCAGTATACGTATCGCCGAGTGCCTTCGAATACTGGGCGATAGGCAATATGTCCAGGGCTTGCTGAAAGTACTTGGCTGCCTTTTTATAATCCTTTCGGGCGAATGCGGCCTTGCCCAAGCCTTCGAGGGCGGGGGGGTAGTCAGGCAACGTCTGGAGGGCCTGTTGATACGTTTCTTCAGCCTTTCCAAGGTCATGCCTCGATTGCAGTTTGCCTAATTCAACTTGGCTGAAGGCGACATTTTCCGGAAAAGACGAACCGGCGCTTACAGCGCTATGCAGCGCTGTTTTAGCTCCTTCGATGTCTCCAAAAATTTCGCGGATGTACGCGACACGGTTGTAGGAATTAAGGGCAGGCTTTTTGTTCACCATAGCCTGAAAAGATTTGACTGCTTCTTCATACTGGCCCAGCTCGACCTGCCCGTCACCGGCAAGACCGTAATAAGAAACTTGATTCGGGTTAATTTGCCGGGCTTTTTGAGATAAGCTAAGTCCTTCAGAGAAAAAGTGGCGGCCATAAGCAACCGAAGCTTGCGCAGCAATTACTTCCGCGTTATTCGGGTCGATCTTAGTTGCTTTTACTAATAAGTCGTCGCACTTTTTGTAATACGAGACGTCGGCGGTTTCACGTACCTTTTGAAGATAAAGATTGCACAATGCGGCGTAGCGATTTGGGTTATTTTGGTCACTATTCAGAGCCTGCTGGGCTGCATTGATAAGCTTGTCTGTAGCTGCTGTTTGGGAATCACTTTTCTCTGGCCCCGATGACCGGTTATTTATACTAACAGCCAGGGTAGCGGCCAGGGCAACTACAATAATTAGCAATATCTTTAAGTTTCTACTATTTACTAAACCGCGTAATCGACTGGGTATTTTCATATCTTCCTTAAGAAATTATAGGGTGAAGTTTATGTAAACGCCACGACAAAGACCCGATTTACTTCTCTGTCAGAGAATGTAATCCGGGTCATATGTCCAGCGTTTTTATTTATTTGCTACTTATTTATAATCTGTCTGATCTAGGTCGTCGCTTTACTGCGGAAGCAATCAAGATGCCAGCTAAGAGGGCGATAACCGCGATACCTATGACTTCGCCGGTTGACATCTTACTATTGTTGTCACCGTCCTTAGAGCTTCCGTCAGAGCTTCCGTCGTTTGAAAGAGTGGAGCCAAGGCCGCTTTCGGGCAATGCCAAGTAAGGGAATGTGCCGCGGAATTCTTTGTCGTTTTTGTCTACCCCGTCGCCTAGTTGAGCAGCAAGTGGGTCAGCTTTGAAGTCAGGGTGGAATATTGGGTAGGCGGCCCCTGCGACAGCTTGGAGAGAAATATCTATTACGTCATCTGCCAAGCGGCGTCCATTCGGATAACCCTGGTTGTCTTTAGCAAGAACGCCCAATCGGTTCGGATCCTGAGTCGGAGGTACCGCAAGATTTAAGCGCAGTTCTTCTGAAGGCTTACCATTTGCAGGCTTGGTTAGGTCCGGAATACCTGTCAGGAATATAGCGACAAGGTCATCGCGGGCTTCCGGCGTTCCAAAATCTCCTTGTGGCGGTACTTTAACGTTGTAGAGGCTATTGAGTAATTTGCCTAGCTCCGGATTTGTTACACCGTTGGCAAATTGCGCGTCATCGGCCGGCCTCGAGCCGTTCCACAGGTCTTTGGCAGCAAGCGGTACTACCAATTCGTTCACTAAAGGTGCACCGAGTCGGGAAACTTGTACGAAGTTTCCGGTGGCAGCTGCGCTACCGGGGCTGAGTATATTTGTGCTTTGCCTGGCAGATGTTGTCCAGACGCCGACTATAGCAGCCGGATCTTTAGGATCGGCCGGCTTAGCTTTGCTGCTGGTTACTTCGGTGATCGGTACCTGAAGGGCTAGTGACTGTACGTTGAAGCCTTTCAAGCCGTCTTTGCCTCCGCCGGCATTACCCGGTACTTTACGGATGCTTAACAGATCAAACAAACCTCCCAGGTCGGCGAAGAACGGGTCATCGCTCTGACCGGCAAAAGTTTTGGTAGTACCGACATCTCTTACTGCTGCTGCCTGCAATGTTTCATAATTAGGCGTAGACTTCTCGCCGACATTGCTTGGAGGCGTAGGAATATCCTGGCCCAGTACGGTTGCTACGCCATTGTCGATCTTGGTAAGGCTATAAGTCTGGCGGACATTCCAGGCCGGATCATCCAATGAAGCTATCGGGCCGGTATTGTATAGGAATGTATTAGGATTCTGCTTTGTAGTAGTAAATTTATAACGATAAATTATATCGGCTGCGGCATCGCCGTTATTATCGATATTAATGTTATATTGAACGTTATCGTCGAAAGAGTAGAAGTTAGGACCCCCTGCTGGATTTTGGAAAGGCAGATAGTTCGCGATTAACGTTACGGTATCGGACTTATCCGGGCTTACGAAAGCGTATAGATCGGTTCCGTCCGCTTTTGGATCTCCACTTATTAGCGGCGCTTCGCGGTGGCTGGCGGCAAAGATAGCTATTGGCGGGGCTGCAATAGTAGCAGCGAACGCTACAAGTATCATAACAATCATTCCCCTGCTTAAACCTTGGAATTTATACTTCATACATTCTCCTGTTTTGATTATTAATTTAAATATAACACTTATTTTGTTAACTTAATAATAGTAACTGCTTATTGTAATTACTGTGAGATAAATTACTATTTAACTTTAGAGGCCAAAAAGCGTAATACTTCTGCGTATGAGGAAAGGCTTCCGGATTGACGCCCTTCATCTAATCCTCGAGGCTGACAGACAATTTCTTCTCAATCTCTTATACCAACGCGCTGCCTTTTTTGATGATCTTAACATTCCTGACGCGTTTATCCTTTTGATCGGATGTCCTCCGGACTAAGCCTTGCTTGCCTAGCTGGTTGATAGTGTTGGTAATCAAAGACATCTCCACTCCGAAGCTCTCAGCCAGATCAGTGCTCTTGATGCCGCCGCTACTTGGCAAACAACTAAAAATTAGACACTCCCCACATAGGGGTTCTGTGTCTCAGTTTACTCCTTGAAAGGGTTCTAGACCGCGATGCTCAGCCAGATGTAGCAGGAGAATTTAAGACTCATCCTCCTAAATTCAGAAGTGGCGTGTGCAAATCATAAAGAAGCCCCAAATGGAGCTTCTTTATGTATGGCTCGAGTTACATATGAGAGTTACTCTTTTGCCATCAGTCTTTCTTTAGGACATGGAGCAGGTATTCTCTTCTATCTAAAGGATTGTAGTCAGTACGAGATCTTGCCGGTGGCTTACCCACAACTGGTCGGTAGTTCGAGAAAGTAGTCTCTAATACACCTTCGCCACTCGTCAGGCCAGGAAGCTGCTGCTGTAAGGCATGTACGAAGTTAATAGGTATCTCACCTTCTAACACGTGCACCTGTCCATTAGCTGACATTGCAGTTGGTGTTGCATGATACCGAGCTAATACCGGAAGAACTAGGCTCAGCGTATCTTCAGGAACTTCTAGTTTAAAACTATGCATTGGTTCACAGACTACCACGCCAGCCACCTTCAAAGCGTCCATCACAACAAGCGGCGTTAACTGACGGAAGTCTCTTGCGGTACTTGAGATATTCTTATCAAATCCGCCATGAGCACTGCTTTGTCGTGGCCAGTAGCCTGCATTCGTCATAGTTACTAGACAGTCCGTAACTTGCCATCCATATATACCTTGTTCTAGAGTCTCAACGACAGTTTCTTCAACTGCCTTATAAAATGCAGACGGCATTCTACCAGTCACTCCGCCCCCTACCCGAAAAGAAACGCCGGTGTCAGGTGGGCCTGGTTCAACCCTCAACCCTACTGTCGCAAGGAATTGATTTACTTTTTGATCAAGTATCGGCTCACCAACCCGGCTAGTCGGCTGGAATTCAACTGCAGATCCGCTTCCGGCGAGTCGTTCGATACAGATCGTAGTAGTCACTTGGAATTCAACATCAATAGCGTATTCGTTAGCTAAAGTATCTTGGATAACCTCTTTTTGCACCTCGCCGTACAGCGAAACTGATATTTCTTGTCGTATATCATCCTGGCGAAGATTAATAAGAGGATCTTGCTCGGCTAGTTGGTCAAGAGCAACTCGAAGAGCGCCTTTCTTTCCCTCGTCTACTGATCTAATAACCGTCTCGAGCGTCGGCGGCGCAAAATGATAGTTGACGGCAGAATTCGGAGCGACACCGATAGTGTCTCCGATCTTAATGTCTGCTAGTCCCGAAAGTGTAGCTATGTCTCCAGTAGAAATCGATTTAGCTGAAACAACAGTGCCGTCTCTGAAGATATTAATCGCAGTGACTTTGCCGAATGCAAGTTGGTCACGGGCATGTATTGTTCCAGAGAACATTCGTACATAGGCGATCTTCTCACCATTCTTGCCACGCTCGACCTTAAATACTGAGCCTGAAAGTTCTGTAGATGCAGGTTCGGCGGGGTTTAGCTCCTTAATACTGTCAGTCAACGAGTCTATGCCAGTATTAGTAATGGCTGAACCAAATAACACTGGGATGCCTTCTGTCTTTTTTGAATCATCCATTTTAAAACTAGCCTCTTTGGTACCTAAATTCTCTACTGTACCCATGGCGGTGATGTCTGCACTCAACTTATCCGAGATATCACGGAGTAACTCTTCATATCTTGCCCCTATACGATCTACCTTATTCACAAAGATAATAGTAGGGACTTTTAGCCTCTGAAGAGCTCGCATGAGTATCCTTGTTTGAGCCTGCACGCCTTCGACAGCAGAGATTACAAGGATCACACCATCGAGCACGCTTAATACCCGCTCGACCTCCGCAATAAAGTCAGGGTGACCAGGTGTATCTAGAATGTTTATTTTTAAATCGTCTAAAGTGAATGAAGTGACGGCGGATTTTATAGTAATACCACGCTGACGCTCAAGCCTCGTAGAGTCTGTTTGTGTGTTACCTTTATCTACGCTACCAAGAGTCTTGATAACTCCATTGTTGAAGAGTAGTCGTTCGGTTAAGCTAGTTTTTCCGGCATCAACGTGAGCCAATACTCCTATATTTAAGATTTTCATATATTAAAAAAGTTCCTTGATTTTTAAGGGTAATAGGTATGAGTGATTGTATCTGTCGCTGCATAGGAACCTTTCTTTAATATAGTGCTATGTATTTATTTTACCATCCTCTTAAATTACGTATGGAATGACTATATTCATTATTATATCATTGTGCTAACGATTAGTCAACTTTAATTAAGACAAACTCTTTTTTTATAGTGTCTCATTTGTCTCGTTTTGCTATAATTACCCCACAATGGCTAGCTTCAAGGTACTAGACCGCGATGCCCAGCCAGTATTTTTATATCTGAAAGAGTTGATAGACTAAGTGGGACGTTTGAACCGTGAAAAAAAATTTACGTGTAAAAATACAGATCACAGATCATTATTTATTAAGCAAAAGTGAGAACGTTAACCCTGTAACTATTGCATATACTCCTTTATTGAGTAAATCGGGCATGATCTCATTAGCCTTCCAGTGCCACGGAAATGCAGCGATACCGAGTGATTTGTATAGCAATACGTCACCACCCCATACTAGCGCAAAAAAGATTACTATATTAGCGAGCGTAGTCATGCCCAGTAAGGATAATAATCCATAAACCACACCAAGGCTTATGCCGTGTATCCAATGCACCCATCCAGATAGACGTTTCATTTCTTGCTCTGACTTAGGCTGAATTCCAGCAACTTTGCTACCGACTTGCCCCGGAACATCGCTAGGTGGTCTTTTTGTCACCTTCATTTCTAATGACTCAGATATCGTAAGAGCTATAGTACCTACAAGTCCCGCAAGCAGTCCTTTTAGAATTACTTCGACTATTTCCATATTTAGTTAGCCTTCCTGTAGCTTAATTACTTCGCTGGCGGATAAGGGTTTGCTTTTAGTAAACGCGCAAGGTGGGCCACATTGGATGCCAGGCTTTTATTGGCACTTGCTACCATATCAGGAGTCTCTTTAAGGTCCTTAAAGTCCACCTTATTCATAGCTTCCCCTACCCAATATGTTCCAGACGCCGCTGGAATAGTAAACCCAACGTCATTGAGTGCCTGGAATAGATCCGCACAGACGTTATGCGCACCATCTTCATACCTACAACCACCGCTGCCCCGACTTTTCCATAAGTCAGCAAGCGTCCTTCATCATCTTGTTCAGACAATTCTGCGTCTAATCGTTCGATAACCCGTTGGGCAACGCTACAGGCATGGCCAACCCAAATTGGCGTGGCAATTATCAATATATCTGAGTCCATCATCTGCTGCCTAATTTGTGGCCAAGCGTCTCCATCCCCCATATCTATCTCTACGCCAGGTTTAATGTCATGGTCAACTACCCTAACAAATGAGCCTTGAACATCATATTTTTCTAGTTCTGTGAGAACTTGTTGTGCCAATAGCTCGCTAGATGATTCCTTAGGCGATGGATTAAGACTGCATACAAGTACTAATGCTTTCAGTGAATCGGAATAATTCATAGTAGTGGCTCCTTACAGGCGCATCATACTCTCATTTACTAGATAAACCAGTTAATTAACCTACCAATCTAAATATCTATACTGTTTTTCCAGCAAATGCTAAAAATTTAGATAAACATCATTATATTTGATAATTAAACTCGGTGGTCGATTTTACTGTTAGTAGCTAATAATTCGGTTCTAATTATTGTCTACGCTACTCAGCCAAACATCTTAACCCTATTAATATGCCGACTACGAGAGATGATTGAACCATTTTTTGCTATCCCCTATTAAGTCATACAAGATAAACCATAATAAGCATTGGCAATAAGCAATCCGTAGTATAAAATGAAAAACATATCACTGGTAGTTAAGGGTAGTTAAGGGTATATAAAGCATGTTAACCACCGATAACAATCTCGTTAATTGTCAGCTTGCAGCTCAATATTTGGGGGTAAGCGTTAAAACCGTCCGGCATTGGGCTCAATCCGGTACATTGAAGGGTAAAAAAGTCGGATCTCGGGGAGATTGGCGTTTTAGCCCGGATGATCTAAACAAAATGATTAAAGTCGGCAACGACAAGTACGAAAGCATTAAAAAGTTTTTGCTGGAGCATGCCGATACTATTCAAAGCCTGGCAAACCAAAAGCATATTACCCATCTTGGAACCGAAAATGCTCAGGTGAAAAATCTTAAGAAAAATCGTGAAGATTACGTGAAGATTGTCAAAGAATTTGCCAACAACCTACAAAAAACAACTCAAGGGGAAAAGGTGTTTTTGGAATTAGGTACTAAAATCGCCAAAAAATCAGTCGAACAAGGTCTAACCCTAGAAGAAACCGTGGATGGCACTATTTTCCTCAAACAAGCTTTTTGGGAAAAATTGGGTGAATCTGGTTTACTACAACAGCTTACAACGCATGACTTATATAGTTTTAATCAGATAATATCACTTTATGCAGATATTGTAACTTCAAAGATAATCTTTGCTTACCATAGTTATTATAAGGAGCAGGAAGAACGAACATTAAGAGCCGAAGAATTGCGGCATACATCTGACAACCAGTTCAGTATGCTGGCCGATAATATTCAAAACCTGGCCTGGATGGCTGAGCCGGACGGCTATATCTATTGGTACAACAAGCGCTGGTATGAATATACTGGCACAAAACCAAAAGACATGGAAGGCTGGGGCTGGCAATCGGTACACAACCCGCAAACCCTGCCCCAAGTTATGGAGCGCTGGGTTGCATCAATCAAAAATGGCAAACAATTCGATATGACATTTCCTCTTAAAGGAGCGGACGGTGTGTTCAGACCATTTTTGACGCGGGTCATGCCGGTTAAAGATAAGGCTGGAAAGATAATTCAGTGGACAGGTACCAATACGGATATAAGTGAACAGAAAGACGCGGAAGAAAAATTACTTGAAAGTCAGAATCGTCTGGCCGCTATTTTTGAGTCGGTAGCAGACGGTATTTCTGTATTTGACATTAATGGTAATGTTATTCTAGTCAATAAATCCCTGGCTGAAATAAGTGGCTTTAAAAATGTAAAAGACATGAAGCGAAATCTAGAATACTTCGCTAAAATTTACAAGCTATACCTGCCAGATGGAACACTATGTCCTGTAAAAGATTGGCCAATTTCGAGAGTATATAAAGGGGAGACTTTTACCCATTATGAATTACTAGCCAAACGCACCGATATTAATAGAGAGTGGTACTTTAATTTTAGCGGTACACCGGTATTAGATGATACGGGGGAACAGATTTTAGCAGTCGTGGTAACCCGTGACATGACCGCATTAAAAAAAGCTGAAAAGGAGCAGGAAGAGCTTGTTAAAATATCTCATCAACGCAATGAGCTGCTAAAACTGAACAAAGCTAAAGATGAATTCATTGGTATCGCCTCACATCAGCTGCGGACACCTGCTACCGTAGTCAAGCAATATATAGGCATAGTACTGGCGGGCCTTGGCGGAGAGTTGACACCAGGCCAGCGAGACTATTTGCAGACTGCTTACGCCAGTAATGAGCGGCAACTAAAACTTATAAATGATTTACTGAAGACGGCTCAAATTGACGCCGAGACGTATCGGTTGAATAGAAAATCTTATAGCTTAACAAACTTACTGCAAGACGTCGCCGACGAGTTGCAAACTGTACTCGATACAAAAAAACAGCGGCTGATAATTTCTGCGCCAGATCAACCCATCAATGTACGGATCGACGAAACAGAAATGAAATTAGCCTTCGCAAACCTTTTAGAGAATGCTAGTAAGTATAGCTACGAGTTGGCGGACATTAAAGTTGCTATTAAAAGTACGTCTAAAACAGTAAAGATAAGTATAGTTGATACAGGCGTTGGTATTAGAGAAGAAGATCAGGTAAAAATATTCGATAAGTTTACCAGAATAGATAATGACCTATCGGACACTATTATGGGCACCGGTCTCGGATTGTATTGGGTCAAAAACATCATTGGAATGCATGACGGCAGTATCACCGTTGTGTCCAAACTCAACAAAGGCGCAACCTTTACGGTTACCTTACCTCTATGAGTAATACTAAATCTGTTCTAATAGTCGAAGACGAAAAAGTTTTACGAGACGTTTATGAACTAATTATAAGGACTCTAGGCTACACGGTATATACCGCCAGCAATGGCATCGAAGGCCTTAAGCAATTGAAAAAGCATAAGCCCGATATTATGTTATTAGACATTTTTATGCCCATTATGGACGGCCAAGAAGTACTGCGTAATTTGAACAAAGCCGATTTCCCCAATATCAAAATTGTCGTCTGCAGTAATATGTCCGACAGTAAAGTCACCCAAGAGGTACTTGATAATGGCGCTGACAAATTTGTGCTTAAGTCAAGTATCGGGCCGAATGAACTAAAAAGTTTAATAAATGATTTGGCTCTTAAGGCCTAGCTTGAGTAGTGGAAGTAGCTTTGCAACTTACGAGTACCCAAAAACAAAGCTATTAGAGCTTACCAATCTATCTGAGGAAAGGATTTAACCAAAAATGCTACCGTTGAGAGCCGATGAATTAGTTGTAAAATCCAATTTGGCTCCCAAGGACATAATCAATATGATGGCACAGCGTTAGTGTAGTCTACTCAACAAACTGTCAAAATACCACAACTCTGCAGGCCTAAACCCCTCCTTTAAGCTTAAACGCTTGGTTCGTGCTACCGCGGCAGGTCCACTGTTGGATGTTGGCTCGGTCAGAGGTACTGGAGCCTGCAACGTCCACACACTTGCCGCTGTGTCTGGCAATGAGCTGGTAAGAGCCGTCGCTTGACTTCAACACAAGCTTGAACATTTGGTTTGCCCCGCCGGTGCAGGTCCACTGATTGATGTTGGCTCCGTCAGCGGTACTGAGGCCATATATGTCCGCACACTTGCCGCTATGTTTAGCCACAATTGTGTAGTAACCGTCACTGGTACGCTTCAATTGAAAGGCCTGGTTTGCCCCGCCGTTGCAGGTGTACTGGTCAATATTGACCCCGTTACTAGTGCCGCCCGCCACGTCCACACACTTGGCACTGCTTAATGATGAAAACAGGCTTTTGTTTTGTGGAAGCAAGTTGTAGTAATAAGGAGCGGGTGGGGGTGGAGGTGGAGAGGTC
>Ga0136611_10000029_pt1 | contig 75175 bp, 75 predicted proteins | sample AntDrymUQ2232306_2_FD_106645 | JGI IMG/M metagenome (GOLD analysis project Ga0136611, IMG submission 106645) | Polar desert sand microbial communities from Dry Valleys, Antarctica - metaG UQ223 (23.06) | ecosystem: Environmental > Terrestrial > Soil > Desert | place: Antarctica: Dry Valley... | reverse complement strand
GGAGCCGGACGCTTCAAAATCGGGGGGTTTGATGGCAACGTTCGTTTTAAAGATAAACTCTATATTAGGGGGTGTATTTGTAGTTTTGGCTTGATCTTGGGCTGGGCGGACAGTTAAAATATTCAAACCAGCTTCCACGCTAGTTACGACAGTTGCGCCCTCATTTGGGTCAAAAGGCGTGCCATTTAAACACTGACCGTCTTGAGTGTATTTGGTCTCATAAGCGTTTTCCGGCACTGCTTTATCAACCGCACTATCCAAGCTGGTAAGTAGTGCTGTACCCAGTACTAATCCACTGGCGTAAAGTGCAAGTCCAAAGCCTGATTTTCGTTTTCGTTCGGGTCGTCCATTTGATTCCATCATCAAATTATAGCATATATCCGCCTATTAAACAATAGCATGTGATTTAAAAACAAATTCTCTGACAGGTTTTACATCAAAAAATTAAATTATACTTATCGATGTATGCAACCAGCCCAACAACATGGCCGTCGCTTGCCGGCTGCAAGGTTTTGTATCGCCCATAAAATCCGGCGGTTTCTGGTTACCGGTTTTTTGGCTGATTCAATCCAGCAAATCCATTCGTTGCGTGCCAGCGGTGTAATATCTAACCATGTAATCTGTGCAGTAGGTTGCGAAGATAAAGCTGTTTTAAAATCCGATGGCAGCTTGTGCACCACACCACCGGCGATTAATTTTTTGGTCATGACGCTATAGTATCCACCGTCATCCAATCACAGATTTTAGAAGTCAGTTCCACAACTTGCTTATGTACCTCGGATGAGGCGTGTTTATCTAAAGACTCAATGCTGGGGAAAATACAATCTTGCAAGAGGTGCGCTCGGCCAGCTTTAAAGCTGTCGGGGATATGTTCTGCAACTACCCAATGAGTTACGCCAACCTCTTCCTTGAGCCATTCACCCATCGCATTCAAGCGTTTTATGACTTCATCAATCTGTTCCAGTGGGGTATTGTCGTAAAAAGTGAATACTACCGTGTGTTTAATTTTCATTAATTTAAGTATATCTGCAGGGGGTTATAATGGCAAAAGTCCGGTGGGTCTATTTACAGTGAATTCTTTGGATTGTATTTACACCATTCACGAAAGCCGCCGCCGTGGCTCGTACTATATCAGCACCTTCCGCGTATGATGATATTTCTGTACCGTCTTTTGCGACTACCAGACTTACACCACCAGGGACGTCGCTACCTGATTTTTGGGTAACTACTTGCCAACCCCTAAACTCAAACTCGTCGCCAGTAATCATGCGCAATGCACTCATGACAGCATCGACAGGCTCCTTGCCAGTCCAATGTTGTTGCTGAACGTGACCAGTGACATCAGTAACTATGACTCTTGCTGCACAGTTTTGATCGCTTTCTGCAAACCAAATATTCTCAATAGTAAAATTATCTGGCGCCAACTCAACGCCGGTTTCTTTGGCTACGATTCTTTCAATCTCAACATCTGAAACAGGCCGGCCGCAAGCATCGGCATAGGTTTTTACAGCCGAAACGACTGATGGGGCGTCTAAGATATCGATGTCAAAGCCCAGCTTTTTAGCTGACCCTATTATGGCCGCTTTGCCAGATAGGTTACCAATCACAAACTCTGTACTCTTACCTAAAGCATCGGGATCCATCCATTCATAAGTTGAACGGTTTTTAAGAACGCCGGCTTGGTGGATGCCGGAAGTGTGCTTAAAAGAATTTGCTCCGACAATCGGAGTGTTTGGCGCCACAGGAAAGCCAGTCCGCTGGCTTACAATCTTGCTGGCTGCTATTAACTCTGATGGCCGTATATTGGTACCTAATGGCACTCCATCAGATATATAAAAATCTGGCCGGTTTCTTAGTGCCTCTACCACACACTCCAGCGACGCATTACCGGCCCGTTCACCAATACCATTTACCGTAACCTCGACTTGCCTTGCTCCAGCCATTACGCCGGCTAATGTATTTGCAACGGCTAAACCCAAGTCGTTATGGCAGTGGGTTGATATAATAACTGCCCCTTTTCCAAAACGACTTTCAATGCCCTGCTTAACAGCGGCAATCCGGTAAGCATATTCGCTTGGTTGGGCATAGCCAACGGTATCTGGGACGTTAATAGTTGTAGCTCCGGCTTCAACCGCTCCTAAGATAACTCTCATCATGAAACCAAAATCAGACCGGGAAGCATCCTCGGGCGAGAACTCTACGTCAGGTGTGAATTGCCGGGCTCTGGTTACTGCATCTTTGGTGGCTGCCACAACTTCTTCGGGTGTCATTCTTAATTTATCTCTCATGTGAATTTTACTAGTCGCAATGAAGGTGTGAATGCGAGCACCACCGTTATCTGCCGCTGGTTCAATTGCCTCCCAACAACGTTCAATGTCCTTTGGTTTTGTGCGGGTTAACCCACAGATGACCGATTCTTTTATTGCCATAGCCACCGCCCTTACGGCTTCAAAATCACCTTGGCTAGCTGCTGGGAATCCGGTCTCCATTACATCAACACCAAGACGAGCTAATTGTTCGGCTATATCAACTTTATCGTCGATATTAAAATGCACACCTGGCGACTGTCCACCGTCGCGCAAGGTTGTATCAAAAACTATTACTTGGTCTGGCCTATGGCCTATATTTTCACTCATATCAAATCATCCTTAAATTAAAAAATCAGGCGGTTGAAGCCTGATTTCGAGCTGTGCTAGAGACAAATAATGTCTAGGCTTCAACCATGTTGAAGCACAGCCCTTGTAGGCTGAGTAGCAGCAATGTACGGTTCTTCTGATTAAAAACCATAATGTTTAAGACTTTAGCATGGATTGAACTGCAAGTCAAAAGCATTCATGTGTCCATAATACTATATTTCGCTAGAATCATCCCCGCTAGAAAGCAGGCGTTTAACGTGCTCAATTCCGGTAGCGTGATCGGTGAAGCTACCCGCTAACTGGCTCTCAAAAAGCTCGTCTAACAGTTTGCCCATAACTGGCCCGGGTGGCACTCCAAGTTCTATGAGATCTCGTCCAAGAATAAGAGGCGTAGTCCTATTGAGGGCGACGTTTAGCCTGTCAGCCTGTTCGGCAATCAGCCCTAAATGGTCGGTCTGTTTGACCTCGGTAGTCCGCCCGAGGATATCGGCCTCAGCTATCCGCAGTAGTTGCTGTATATTAGATGGGTAGAGCCGCTGTGCCAAGCGTCGTAAGGCTGCATCACTTGGTTTTTGGTTAAGAATTGGAAACATATGATTGGCCACTAGCAGAGGTATGACCTTCTGAAAATACTGAGGTAGCGATAATTGCAGCAAGAAGTCACTCGCTGGTTGGCAACCAGCATCTTCGTGCCCATAAGAAGTAATGCTCCCGTCCTGCATGACCGTAGTAGTTGTTTTACCAAGATCGTGGCAAAGCACCGCCAGCATTAGCTCGAGCGACTGTTTGTCGTTCAACTCATCACGTCGAATAATTATGCTAGCTATGTCAACAGCAAGCTTGGTATGCTCCCAGACGCTGCCTTCCGGATGCCATCGCTGATCTTGCACAATGCTACCCAAAATATCCAGTTCCGGATGTAATTTGGCCAAAATCCCAGTCGCTTTAGCGACTTCCAGCCCAATACTCGGCTGCTGTGCCAGTAGTAGTAATTTCTTCCACTCCTCGCCTATCCGCTCAGGCGGTAGATCGCCCAAGTCAATTTGTTTACATAGTTCAATCGTCTGGCTGGTCAACTGCAAATTAAATCTGGCCGCTAATTGCATGGCTCGTAAAACACGCAGCGGATCGTCACCAAAAAGCTGCCGGTCAGTAGCCCGTAACAGGCCAGCTTCGATGTCGGCTAAACCACCGTGCTCATCAATGACCTCGCCCGTAAGCACATCGATGGCGATGGTATTAATAGTGAAGTCTCGTCGCCTGGCCGCTTCGCCGACAGGCATGTTGGGGTTGGTATCAACAATAAATCCTTTATGGCCAACGCCTACTTTTGAGTCGGTACGAGGAATCGATATGTCGATGTTGCTATTGTTGAGTTTAATGACGCCAAAGCTAGCGCCAACAACATTTATTTCACCGTATGTTGCTAAAATGGTCTGCAACTTACCCATCGGCACACCGTAAACTTCAACATCAATGTCCTTTGAAATGATTTGCTTGCCACGGTGTCTCAAAACGCTATCTCTGGCATAGCCGCCAACAAACATTACGCGCCCGTTTATGGCACCTACTGTCTGAGCGATAGCCGTAATAAGTGCTAGATCACTCATTTTGCCAGCTGCTGCAGGATAGTACGGAAGGTGGTGTCTGTAAGCTCGTAATTAGCTGGCTTTGATTTACCAAAGTTAGCCGATTGATAATCCGACAAGCGACTTTGTATGAAGGCATCGAGGACGGCGTCTCTTGGTTGCTTTTCCGTTTCTTTACCGGCTTTTTTATTGGCGAGCAGATTTTTGATGGCGCCGGCTAGTTGGCTGTCCGGAGTTTTGTCCATGGAGAAAGCAACCAAATTGTCAAATTCCATGGGCGGCATGGTTTGATGTACGCTGATCCACTCAATACAAAACAGCGGCCGCAATACGTACAAGTATTTTTTGCGTAGGACTAGCTCGGCCTGTAGGTAGTTGTAGTTTTTGATGGCCATACTGAGATAGTGATGCGAGGTATGTGTAGAGTCAAAGAAAGTTTGGCTCGCCGCCCGCAACTTATCAATAACGGGGTGCTGCTTATAGATGATTGGTGAACTAAGCCACTCCATAATTGTTGGGTTAGACTTGATCATCAGACCAAGTGCTTTCTGTAAATCCCAGCCATTAATGTCTAAATCATCAACGATCGGTAGCTCGATGACATCTCGCAATGATGATACGCGTAGGTATGCATCTAGGGGTCGACTGTAAATAAAACGAACGTCATAATCGCTGTCCACAGAGGCAAACCCCCAGGCACGACTACCCGACTCGATGGCTAGCAGCATAGTTAAATCTTGCTCGCTAATAATGCTGTCGAGACTGGTCTGAATTTGATCATTTATGAGGTCGTTCATATCGTTAGTATACCCGATGACCGGTATTTACACTTCGGCAAAATCCGCCGCAATCATCCACTTTTCACGCATTCTAAATGCCGGAATGGTGCCACGGCTGGCTTTGTTGGCGGCTATGTTACCAGCTACGCCATTTGCTTTTGCCCAGGCCGATACTGTAATAATTTTCGGTGCCGTCATAATCGTGATTCGCTTATAAAGTGATTCTATTAACAGACTAGCAAAAAGTTCCGTGAAATCATCGTACTTATTAGTAATACGGTAAGAATCAAAAGCTGGATAATAGCCAGTGTGTTTACCCTTGCCTCGAACGATGATCGGTGGATAGCCAAGGCCCACAAGTTGCTGGTTGATTAAAACCCGACCTATTCGCCCATTACCGTCGTTGAACGGATGAATGGTTTCAAACTCCGCATGGAACCAAGCAATGCTTTCTAGAAAATAGTGATCACCTGAGTCGTAGTAATCCTTCAGTAACTTGTCCATCAGCCTTGGCACAAAATCTGGATTAGCGCCAACATGCGCACCAACGCGAACCCATTCTTTGGCGCTGCGGAACCGGCCGGCCCAGTCGTCGCATATGCCAGAAAGTAGTATTTTATGATGGTTCAGGATAAGGTCGGTGTTAAATGACTCAGACGAATCTTTTAATATGTCTTCAGTGATTTTTGCCAAGTTCCTGGCTTCGTAGATTTCGCGAATGTCGTGGTCTTTTTTAATTGTGTCGCGTAACAAAATATCCTCGGTATCTTTGAGAGTTAGCGTGGAGTTTTCGATGGCGTTGCTGTTGTAGACCATTTCGGGTATTTCGGCGATAGTAATCTGACGTACGGCATTCTCATGAATTGCCACTAGCATCTTATAGTGAGCAGCAAGAGTTGCAATTCGATCTTTGGTTATTTGATTGATCATTATACTACTATTATAGCACATTCTACGTGAAAACAATAGAAATATGAAATATTTCACGATTAGTTGGTGATTGGTTGCGGAACTTGGTTATAAATTTTCCTGCTTGGTATGGCATTCGTTAGGGGGCTTAATTCGCAATTACAGTTCGGTTTTAGAAAGTATTTTGTTGACAGTTTGCTCTAGATTAAATGACTCAGGGATGGTTTTTTCTGACGCAAAACCAGTATGCTGATTTGGTTTATACCATTCACGCAGTTCTTTTTATCCAAACTCGTTTGAGTTTGGTATGGCTTTAGTTAGGTAAGCTAATGCCATGTTGCCTCGTCATCGGTGTAGCCCAGGTGGTCTTGTAGCTCATCCGCTTTTTGCACAACCTCGCTGGGCAAATATTTTTCAATGTTCCTAAACATAGTGGCCCGTTTTAACCAACGCCTTTGACTAGGCGGTTCAGTGCTCATAACTGATTTTGTCCAATCGTAACCCGAAGTATCGATTCCGGTCAGCTCAGATAATAGTCTGCAGAATTCCCGGGGGTTCGTGTAGAAGTTCTCGAATTTGAGTTGGCTATTTGGTGCAAAGTTTTCTACGATACTTGAATGCGCTGCTATCCATTGTTGTGCGCAAACTTCCAGTAATGTTTTGTCGCCATAAGATTTCCAATCTTCGAATAGGTCAAAGCACCAGTAGGCCCTTGTCATATCAGTGATTGAATAATCCTCAATATTTAGTGGAACCACTAGCCCAACTGGATTAGAAATAAAATCCACGTCATTCTTTTGCCACCCATCCATTAATCCATTTGTGGTTTGTATAAATCCTCTAGAAAGATGGATATAATTGATTGTCGCATTTGGAAAGAGTTCTTCATAAAACCCAGGGCGGTAAGCATCTGGCGGTGATTTAAACAAGATGGGCAATCTTTTCAACTCTTCATCAGTGGCGACGTGAGCAAATGGTTGGTCAATAAACGGAGGGCTTTCGAGTGGCAAACTGAACGCAGCATCTTCAAATTCTTTAATTTGTGTAGGTATTGGTTTTAGCGCTAATTTGCCTACGTTTTGCATGATTTGATCCCACTCAGGACGCAGCACATCACCTCTTCGTGTTATTCCAGCCATTAGCTCAGGAAAGCCATTTACGTCAGATTGCTTCTTAACGATTAGTCTGTTTCGTAACGGTGTTAATGGATTTGGGGTATCTAGACGACGGTCTCTTACCAGAAGATCATTTCTTAACAGATTTAATAGAAGAGACTTGTTAGATATTTGTCCATTTAAGGCATCGGAGTTTTGAAAGGGATATTTATTTTCGGTTAGTTTGAGCCAAGGCTCGTGCTCTCCGGCCGGTGCTGCTACTTGTCCTGAGCACGTGAGTGCATCGAAGATTAAGCTTGAGCCCGATCGTGAGGCACATAGGACTACAATAACTTCAGAAATTTGTTCGTGCCAATGATCATCAACTTTCTCGAGATCTAAATCGGCTAACACGTCTTGGTTCGCAACCCTGTAAACGTCACGCAACTCTTCTTGGGATTGACTGGTGAGTTGGCTGGTTCTTTCGGGCGTACTTAACATGAGATTCCTTTTAATTAATAAGTTATAGCATAAGAATAACTAATAAGCAAACGCTTATCTTATCTACTTCATGACATAACACTTTGATTTTGGAGTGTCTCGCTTAAGGGGGTCCTGCAAGTGGACGAGCTTTGCTTATGCAAAACTACTCCCCTTGCAGAGGATTATCGAAAAATACTCCAACTGGCAGTGTTAATTTGCGAACAATACTATCTTTTTCATTTCGTTCAAAAGCAGCATCAACAATAGCTCGGTGAACTTCATCAGCTTCTTGGAATGAGCATGGATTGCCGGCAATATTAGTGAGTTTAGCGTTCAGGCAATCAATTGTGATTTCTAGTGCTTCGCCTGTCACTGTCTGCACTTTTAGATTCCACTTGTTCATAGGTTCGATTTCGTCAGCATATCCTAATAAATCACCGCGTGTTATTGTATAGGTCTTTTCTCTGCCGCCTGCTGTCCAGCTGTACGAATCTAAATCTCCGTGATCATTACACAGCATATCAAAGAGAGTCTGAGCCGTGTCGGCAGAAAGCCAGTCAAAGCTTATTACAGAATATTTTTCGAACTGGCGCGGTGCTTCTCGCATGACAACATATTAGCACATAATAATCGCATTAATTTCAAACCTTACTGGCCTTTTTCAAAAGCTTCCGCCACACTTGGGCTATTGGCGGTCAACCGCTTAATAGACAGGTCCGTGGCTTTATTATTGGCCAAGCGCAAATTATTATCGGACTTCAATAAGTTCTCTTTAACCTTATTAAGGTGGTCGACTGTCTTATCAATCTCGGCAATAGCTTTGGAAAACTGGTCTGACGCTAGACTATAGTTTCGAGAGAAGGATTCTTTGAACTCGTTCATGTTACTCTCAAAGTTTGTAACATCAATATTTTGATTGTTCAATAGGTGTATTTTACGCTGTAGATCCTGCGATTTAAGGTTTCCTTGCCGCAAAAAGCCAATCATAGTTATGAAGTGTTGGGGGCGTATTGAGTACATATATTGATAATCGTGAACCGTCACTATGTCATCGTAATATTCATTATTTTTTTCAAGTAGACTTACCAATACGGCATACTCACAGCGTTTTTCCTTGCGGTCTTTGTCGAGTTCTTTAAAAAAGTCTTTATTCTTATGTTTTATCATGGTGTTCTCGTCCTCATTCTTCATCTCAAACATAATGGACAGGATTTCGTTGCCATCTTGGTCGTTTTCACGATAGATATAATCGCCCTTTGAACCGGTAGCTGATATGGTATTGTCCTTGTCGAATTGGGCGTTTGGAAATGCAAGGTGACGAATTCTATTAAACTCATTTTCGCAGTGTATTTCGAGTGATTCACCAATCATTTTGGTGCTCATTTTTGCGCGCATTTCTTTTAATGATACGAGGACAGTTTCGCCTGATTTTACTTGCTCTTTGAGCTTTTCTTCGCTCAGTTCTTTTTGGTGCTTAATATTACTGATTTCGGCATCCTTGATGCTCAGTTTTTGCCTGAAATCTTCTTCAATTTTTTGTCGTTCTTCCAAGGCTTTTAATTTGACATCAGACTCAGTCTTGCCGGCTACACTTTCTAGCTTTGAATTTAAGGCAGCGATCGCCTGGTCCTTTTTTGAAAGTTCGGCCTGGGCTTGATCGGCATATTCCTTTTCCTTGAGCTGCAACTTGAGGGCGCTTTCGCGGGCCGCGGCATCAATTGCCTGCTGCACCTCGGCTTTGAATGCATCGCCCCTAATGGAGTTGACCACACTTGTGATAGTGGACTTATCGATGTCGGTTTCGTGAATTGATTTCAGATCTATGACATCACCCTTAAGGGCATCTTCTTGTAGTACTAAGGTGTTTTCGTCTTGGATTGATACTTTGACTGTTTTCATACGGGCTCCTTAGTTTTCATGTTTAGGGGTTTTGAAATCTTTGTTAGTTTGCAGTTTTAATTTTAGATTCTCAAGTTGACGCGCAAGCGTAAAGCAGAGCTCTGGCGGTGCATTTCGCTTTTCAATTACCTCTAATATAGATTTATACCACCACACCTGATCAGCGCTACTTTCGGTACTAAAACGTAGCCATAAATCTTCACCAACTGTTTCGTAGTCAAATAATACAGACGAAATATTGTGTATTTTATCAGCCGCGCTAACAATAACGGCTTCATCACTGGCACTAAACTCAAGATGCTTCAAATAAGCCCGAGACCTCTCACGCCAATTTTCTATCGAATCATCCTTAGTCACGTCTTTCACGATAGCTACTACCCTGTCACCAAATTCCTGTCGCATTTGCGTCTCATTGAAGATTGAAGCAGCTACGTCCTCTAATACATCGTGCATTAGGCAGGCTATTAGTGTGTCCTCGTCATCGGTTACGTTCCCAGCTATTACCATCACGCCAAATGGGTGAATGATGTAAGGGACATCCGAGCCTTTGCGGTGTTGCTTGGCTTGCTCGTGAGCCCAGGCCGCCCTTCTGATGGCGCTGTCTAGTCTTTGTGTATAGTTAATCATTGTAAGTCTCCTTGAATACTATACCTGATTATTTAGGTGATCAGACACCAATGTCTGGTCGTCAGCGCTAAAAGAAACCATGATGACAGATTCAATCGAAGTGTGAGGATTATCCTCAAAAAATTGATGGATAGATTGCATTGCTATAGCTATGGCTTCTGTCTTTGGGTAGCCGTATATGCCCGTCGAAATCAGCGGAAATGCTATGGATTTGACTCGCCTATCCTCGGCAGCACGTAATGATTCCCAATAACAGCTGGCCAGAATATCAGCCTCAGCGCCGTCGTGCTGACCGTAAATCGGGCCGACGGTATGTATAACGCGCTCGGCCTTGAGTTTGAAACCTGGAGTCACAACTGCCTCTCCATATTCACAGTGTCCTATTTTGTTGCAGGCAGCGGTCATGTCTGCATAACCGGCTGCATCAAAAATAGCCCCACAGACACCGGAGCCACCAAATAGTTTTGTGTTGGCGGCGTTGACTATAGCGTCGACTTCAAGCGTTGTAATGTCGGCTTTCAGGGATTTGGTAGTGTAAGGTGTCGTGTACTTGCTGCCGTCTTCTTCGAACCGGGTTCTGATGATGTCGCAGCTTTTCATCTGGCTTAGCCGCGCGGCAATATCAGACATTTCCGGTTGCAAATGCAGCACATCGCGCCAATTTTGCGGGATAGCGCTAGCACCATAATAGGCCCCTGCAACCTGGCCATAAATAGCGCCTATCGTGTCGGAATCGCCACCTAGGTTTACAGCTGCCAGGGCGCCCGACTCAAATGTATCGTTATTCATAAACGCCCATACCGCACAGACTAGTGAATGTAATACATAACCAGTCGGATCAAGTGTGGTTACTGTTTGTTCTTTTGCCGATATAACTGCGTCCAAAAGTTCATCAATATACTTATTGCGCTTGAATGAACCTAAGTTAAAGATTTCAGTTTTATCTTTGGCTTCAAAAGCGTTGTAGATCATAGCACCAAACAGAGCTGTGCCCGCTTCGGCCAGGTAGGAATAATGTGTTTCACGACCCGAAATCTGTGATAGCTCCATGGTCATTTCTAATGAATTACCAGCCGCGTGCGAGGCGATAACCAAGGGTGCTAGCCGCATAATAGAACCATTGCCGGCGGCAGATAACCGGTCCTTGCCCTGCCGGATAATAGCTGACCCCGGCCTGGTGTATTCATTGATGCTGGTCGACGTTTGGTTGCCGATGTCGAAGCACTTACCCGTCGAGCTTCTGTAGCCATGCGCCCGCCAGGCCCAGTATTTATCCATGACATCATACGAGTCATAACCGCCCTTTTCGAGCAAGCTGTCGGCCAGGCATAGTGCCATCGAGGTGTCGTCGGTCCAGTAGCCGAGGGGTAGATTGAAGGGGCCGCCGGATTGGGGTTTGGTAATGGGCTCAAATTCATCGGGACCCTTGAACTCTAAGGGCATGCCTAGTGTGTCGCCGATAGCTAGCCCTATCAGACTGCCTTGGTATCGATCGTTAAAAGTATTATTGATCATACCGATTAGTAGAGCACCTGAGCCCCACAACTTATAGCACTGCTTGTTCTTTCGGGGGTAGACCTATAACTCATTTCTGAATCATCAATCGAAAAACCTACCGTTACTCCTTCTGGGAACAATGATTCTGCGTACGACTCAAACAGATGCCCGGCGTCAAATAATGCCTGAGTATTTTCATCTACTTGCGGAATTTTCTTTGGATCGCTCTTCATTACCCACAGCCAGGCTGGGTGTTTGAGCAAGAGCATGTATTCGAATTTCGACAGAGCCACCAACTAAAGACTCTTGTAATATGCGCGCATTTTGGCGACCATCAATTTACGCCTTTCCTGTAAAAACTGCGGATAATCTTCGGCTGTCATAAATTCAAAGCCCTCCGGGATACAGTTCTCGGTAAGGTTTTTCTTAAGGTCTTCGGAGTCGTGTATTGTACCAATTTTCAAATCACTACCATCACATTGGGCATGTACTATAGCCATGTAATCTCGGGGTGCTTTTTTACCGATTTGGATATTGGGGGTACGTTCAGTGTAGACAAAATTTGCTATTTGATTATATTCGCTTCGACCGTCGAAACCATTCCTCTTCAGATATTCTTTTGGAAAGAGATGGTGTATGTCACCTTTGATATCTTTAATAGTTTTGAGTGTTACGGACTGGGACAAAAATCCTCGATCACCACTATATATCTGTGCTGCAAAAAAAGTATTAATGTAGGGGCTAGAAATAATAGCCCTATCCATATTTTGTAATAAACCGACAGTCCAAAAGGTATCCGACAGTTCGGCGGCTTCTACTTCATATAAAACAGTTGTTGCACCTTTTTTTGCGATATCACGTAAATCTTTGTCGAAGGCTGATTCGGGCGAAGAAGAATAGCGCCCAGTAATAACGCTCATTACAAACCATTTCGCAACTGTTCGGTGGATGTCGCTCGGATTTTCTCCGGACTGCTTCATGTTAAGATACAGGATATATGCAAAGTTCAGCACGTTCTGTGAAGATATCAAGCTCTCGTGAATAAAACCTGTACCTTCTATGATTTGATTGAACGTTGTAAAGTTCGATTCCTTTACGACGCCTAAAACTCCGGCTTCTAGTTTATCGAAAGTATCCTCCACAATTTCAGCTTCATAAGTTCGTGTTTCGAAATTTCTACCAGACAACAAGCTGACGAGGTCACTTAATTTTCCACGATTATATTGACTCGAGAATGCCACTCGCATGATATCGGAATAGTCCGGATCATACAGGTTGCTCTTGTCGTTCTTTAGCCATGAAATCTTTGAAAAGAATGCAGTTTTAGCAAATTCTGGATCATTCTGCGCAAGTTCATCATGCGCGTTGCCAATACGTACGAGGTGGGCAAAATAATCTATAAGCTTTCTCAGGTCAGACCCGCGACTACTGTGAGAAGCAATTTTACTCATTGCAAAATCAGCTTGGTTGAGCTGTGCGCCTTTTGAATTAATTCTCACGAATATTTCTGCAACCGTGTCTACGTCAAGATCATGACTAAGCTGAATAGAACCTAGTTGGTGGCCCATAATAGAATTGTCTAATTGCATCAGTGTTTTATTCAGCATACTTTTGTTCACACCAGGATTTTTCGCAGCATATTCTTCGATATATTCGAACATATCAAATTCATCACCGAGTACTACCGATATATCAGCTATCCATTCGGGTAGTTTGGCAATAACCGGCGTTTGGGTTTCAAACTTTTCGGTGGTAGGGTTGAAGGCGATTCTGATGTAACGCTTCCTATACTCGGAATCTACGATTTGCTCACCTAATACTGCGGCGCGTAAGGCAGTCAAGCGCTGTTGGCCGTCTATGATTAGAGTTTTACCTCTGGTTATGTCACCACCCTTTGTTTTGATGTCAGGGTTGCTCGAGGTAATAATGTACCCGATCGGGAATCCTTGGTAGATTGAATCGATCAGGTCCCTTACTTTCGTTGTATCCCAAACGAACGGCCGTTGAATTTCCGGCATGGCTATTCTACCAGTTTCTATATCGCTCAATATTGATTTTATTTTTCTATCATTTATCTCGTACTTCTGCATCCATACTCCTAGATATTACGCATCACTTCCACTGATTTAATCATACTATTTTATCCTTGTTTACTCTACTTATGCGGTAATGTAGTGCTCGTGGATTTACTATTTACGGATCTTCCTGTACACCATATCGAATATTCGGTCTTTAAGATAAGACCGTGTATCTTGGCTGTCGTTGACCTTCTGGTAGAAATCGAAGTGACTGTTTACCATCTGTACGAGCTCTTTTTCGAACAGCTCGTCAAACTTAACCTTGGCTATATCACGCGCGTTGTTATTGATTGAACCCTCTAAGTTCTCGTTCTCGGACAGTCTTTGTCGGAGCTTTTCGGCTATAACTTTATCTTCGTCTGTGAAGTTTGTGCCATATTTGTCATTTACGTCTTTCACGATACGAGAGAGTAATTCCATTTCTGGTATATCGATTCCAGTCTGCGACGCTCCACCTAGTGGATCCAGCAGCCCTGGCTCATTTGCAAGATCAATGTGTGCCGTACCCTTTTTGACTAACTTGAGCGAGTTGATGTTCACTTGTTTGAGTATCTCGATTGGCATTTCTTCTTTTGTTATCGGTAGTTTACGCTTGAGGAATTTCAAAAACACATATAATTTTTCGAAATACGTATCCTCAAATAGCAGTATCTGAGATACGAAACCATACCGCTTAATATAGTCATTGATCTTGCTTTTGAATTCATTTGTTTCCTCTGGCATGTGCTCTTGGACACGATCCACTACCGCATCGAGTGAACGATTGAGTTTATCGTGTGTCGCACCGAGGAAAAATTCAGCAGCAAACCCCTCGACTTCATCTGGTGTAAAGGCTTTGAAAGCCATGATGTCCCGCTTCAAATCATATAAGAGATTCTGATCGGTTGCCTCGGAAAGTACCGTCGTCGTATAGTACGGCTGAAATCCATCGACGATATCATCGACCTCATTCACAAAATCCAGCACGAATGTCTCGTCTTTGTCTGTCGCCATTCGGTTCAGACGGCTGAGCGTCTGAACGGCGTTAACTCCGCCGAGTTTCTTATCAACATACATACACGACAATAACGGCTGGTCAAACCCAGTCTGATACTTGCTAGCGACGATTAGGAATCTACCTTCAGGCTTGGCAAATTTGTGTACAGTCTGTTTTTCGGCAAAACCATTCATGCTTGCTTCGGTGTATTCTTGCCCAATGTCGATAACTGTTCCTGAGAACGCAACAACCGCACGATAATTCAGACCAGCCTCTCGCAGATACGCATCAAACGCTTGTTTGTACCGTACGGCATGGAGACGAGATTTCGTAACGACCATAGCTTTGGCTTGGCCGGCTATCAGATGTTCGATCTGGGTATGGAAATGCTCAACCATTGTTTTCGTTTTGAGATTGATGGCATGTTCGTGCTTATCAACATAGCCGAATAGCAAACGTTGAGCCTTTTTCTTTTCATATTCTTTGTCGTCTTGCTGCCACGTCTTGATGAGTTCAAAATAGCTACGGTATGTCGTGTAGTTCTGTAGTACGTCGAGAATGAATCCTTCTTCGATTGCCTGGCGCATCGTGTATAGGCTAAACGGCGCATAGCTACCATCAGTTTGTTTGTGGCCAAAGATCTCGAGCGTTTTGTTTTTTGGAGTTGCCGTAAAGGCAAAGATACTGAGGCTACTTGATCGGCCAAGCCGGGCTTTTTGATCAGCCGAAGCAAGCTTGTTCACGATGTCTTCGCCGTCTGGTTCACGACTGTCGTCGTCTTCTCGAGCAGCTTCGTCTAGACTGTTAGCTTTCAGAGCCTTTCGGACCGCTTTTGAACCTTCGCCGCTTTGAGACGAATGAGCTTCGTCGATGATGAGCGCAAATGTCTTGCCAGGCAGATCGCCGATCTCTTCGAGGATAAATGGAAACTTCTGCAACGTAGTTGTTATGATTTTTTCGCCGTCTTCAAGGGCCTTTTGCAGTTGCGCGCTGCCCTCCTCGATCTTTTTTACGACTCCTCGTACTTGGGCGAATTGTTCAATCGTTTCGCGCAGCTGTTTATCAAGCGCGCGCCGGTCGGTGATAATAATGATGCTATCAAAAACTTTATTTTCGCCAGCGGAGTCATATAGTTCGCTTAATCGATGTGCCGTCCAGGCGATGGTGTTACTCTTGCCGCTACCAGCACTGTGCTGGATCAGGTAATTATTGCCAACACCGCGGACACGCGAGTCGGCCACTAGTTTACGCACTGCATCTCGCTGATGATAGCGCGGAAAGATATAAGTTTTTTCAACGATTGTCTTGCCGTAGCGGTTTTCGGTTTCCTTGGCTTCGGTTGTCATGAATTTGCCAATGATTTCCATGACGCTTTCGCGTGTCCAAATATCATCCCACATATAACTGGTGCGATGTCCGTCAGGGTTGACTGGATTGCCTGCGCCATCGTGGTTGCCGCGGTTAAACGGTAAAAACCTGGTGCGCTGTCGCGCTAGTTTGGTTGTCATAGCAACTAGGTCAGTATCGATAGCAAAATGTACGAGGCAGCGAGTATTGCTGAGTAGCTTTTCATTCGGATCACGGTCGCTTTTGTACTGCGATATCGAGTTTTGGACGGTTTGGCCTGACATCTGGTTTTTGAGCTCTACCGTAAAGGCCGGTATGCCATTAACGAACAGTACCATGTCGATCGAGTTTTCGTTTTTTTCACTATACTTGAGCTGACGTATCACGCTCAGGATGTTTGACTCGTAAAGCCTTTCAATTTCAGCGTTAAACGACGCCTCCGACTGGAAGTATGCCATGTCAAATTTGGTGCCACGGTCTTCGAAGCCGTTGCGTAGGACATCTAGCGCACCACGCACGCCGATCTCGTCGTCTAGGCGAGTCAGTATTTTTGGTTCGGCCTCTTCACCAAAGCGCTCTTTGTGCTTTTCGATTTTGTCTGGCTGCGTCTGGCGCAAAAACTCGAGTACCAATACGCCATCGATCGCCAGCTTTTTATCGTAATCCGTCCGTGCATTACGCTTGCGATAGCCATGCATCTCGGTGAGCTGTTTTTCTATAAAATCTTCGAATGCTATTTCTTTATAATTCATGACGTTTCATCCTTGATCCATATCATTTGTATCTCTGCTTTTGTAAATTGCCGGCCGTAGCCGAGCAGACTAACAGTCTCATTCTTAGCGATCGATGATGTAAACTTTGAAAGATTTGCGGAGGTCACTTCCTTATTAGATACATATGCCATTATGTAGCGTCGCTTGCGGTTAAATAATTTCAAAAAGTCTGGTAGTGACAACGAAATGATTCGATTATTTTTCTTTAGCTCGTCATAATATGCACTTAACGATGGGCTCCCGATCATGCTCAGATCATTCTCTATAGTGTTTGCGGCATTTCTTATCTGCGATGCGGCGTCACGTGTTGAACCATTAAAACCTCGTTTAACATGAACAATATCTATATAGTCACTGCTTTCCGTACAAATGATATCAGCTAACTCAAGGTTGCGGAGTAGAACTTTATCTCCCCATATCCTAGTGTCGCCTAATGCTTGGGCTTCATTATACGCGCCTTCGCTCTCGTGTGTATAGTTTGTGAGATTCATGTCCTCGGCAGATATAGACGTATGGTCTTTGCTATCAAGCAGTTCTTTTAATGCATTGTTTGTAACCTCTTGAAATGTCTTTTCAACCTGATACCAACGACCATTTAATAAGTAATAGATTTTGTCGTCGAAAAACACTTCTCCATTGAGATGCTTCATGACACTTGCGGAAGTACCCTTGTAACCTGCATCTTGGTATATTGCTTCTAGTCTGAACTTCTCTAGTTTTTCACGATCAGTTACCCCTGTAATAGGATTGTCGTTGATAACTTGAGCAACTTCGGCTGCGCTCGGCGTACTATCCCAGCCGTCACCATATATTGAACCACCGTATTTCAAGTCATACCTTTCGGCATTCACGAAGTTCGATGTATCATCATGTGACAAACTGATATCTGCGTTCTCATCGACTATTAAAAATAGATGGGTAATCTGATCGTTAAGTTTATCAATCAGTATTCCGTCTTTTCGTATCGTAAGGGGTCGAACAGAATCATAAAATGAAAAAGCGTGCTTCTGTTCATTAGTAAGTTCTTTCTCAATCAGTTTAATTGACCAATCAAGCAACGCCAGCAATTGGTTAGGATGTTCGATTTTTGCACTTATCTTAATCGATGATTTGATTTCAACACTTACAGAGCGCTTCTCTCCAAAGATAGCAATAAAGTCGTCGCTTTGTCTGATCGTAGAAGATACAGTGCCAGATAGATTTTGCCAAACATCTTGATAGCTTGTAGACACATTCACCCGAGTCGGATGACGAAAATAAATATCTGAAGCCTGCACAACACCGCTAATCGACTGCTGTTTCCCGCCCTTGACTTCTGGGTCTAAAATACGCTTTGCAAATTCAATAGCAAAATTTTGATCAATGTATGGTTCAAATATCACGCTTGCCGAACCGGTCGTAATTGCGAACAGCTCATTGGCGCGGACTATAAAGCAAACTATATTTGGTACTGCAGTTGGTTTATCACCAAGGTCTACATCTTTTTGCAAAAAATGCTTAGTCCAACTGTGTGACACAACAGCGCGTTGTTGTTTTTCATAGAATGATAGACCCTGACTGATACTAAAATCTGTAGTATTTGCGGAACCGATTGCAGTGTATGCTCGCGATACGCTACCAGTATCCTCCGACTTGCCAATGTTATATCGTTCGATCATTTTTGAAGGCACATCTTCGATCTTGAGGTCATGACTACCAAAAACTGACACGGCTTTATCGGTATCTATTTTATACAGATTTACGGCAATAGCTTTACTCATACCTTAACTTTTCCGGCCATCACGCTTGATATTAGGGATGATCGATACTCTTTGAGATAGCTAATAGATTCTTCTAGACCACCACTGCTTAAATCAAGTTTATGTAGCCTAGTTTTGATTTTTTTAACGGAATCATTTTGCTTTTCAATATTAGGTATCATAACCGGCTCCATGAGGTAGTGTTTGATATCAAGGTTCTGTATACCTGTGTTTTGCTTAATATATTTTGAATTAATGCCGCCCGAATACATTGCGTATAGCAAAAACAAAGCGTATTCCGGGAGGACAGAGTTCTTGAAACGTAGACGATCAATAAAGTTCGCGTAAGTAGTTACTTCATTTAATTCACCGACGATAACAGCTCGACCTACTGGAGTCTTTTCACCGCCGCCAGATTTCTCAATAAGAATATCGCCTTGCTTTAGTATTTTTGTTTGGAAATGAGCTGGCGCTATTGATCGTGCCGTTTGTGGCAACCTATGTGATAATTGTTCATAGTTGAAATCAGCTACTCGTAAGCACTTTACATCGTTAATGCCATTTGGATCTTCACCCCACGTACCACTGTCTTGAGAAATTAGATGACGATAGAGTTGATCAGTATCGTTCAAATCGTTGATTGACGAGACGGGGTAGATCATTTCAGTGATGATTGAATGGCGGAGTTCTGATAGGTGTTTGCGGGTTTTGTTTTTAGCGGCTAGCATATTGTCAATGATAGCTATTTTGTCATCCAGGTAAGCAGAGATTTTCTTTTGTTTGGTTAGTTCCGGTAAATCTATTTCGACCTGCATCAATTCTGTAGCACGTATTCCCTTAGCGGTGCTGCCGCTGGAGCGACGGTACAAACGATATTGACCAAGTGATGAGCTAAGGCAATAGTACAAATATTTTGGCTCGATCATATCCTTTTTAGTTCGCAGCCCAAAAACCCGCTGGCTTAGACAGAGTTTATCGTTTTCTTTGACGATATACATCTCGCCGAGAGGGGCTTCAGAAGTTAAAAGCAAATCACCGGGTTCTAATACTTGACGCATCCATGTAGCATAAAGTGCATCTGAAACGTAATTCATTTCGTCTCGTTTGACCAAATTATTGCTCTTGATGTTAAGAGCCGAAACTGCAGGTATTCCGGTTTTCGCATCCTCCCACTCGAATCCTAGCTTAGTGGGTGTGACACCGCGATAGTCAACCACCCGGTCAATGACAGAGCGTAAGCGATATTGTTTGGCTACAGAATTCACGCTCATACAGTTAATTCCTTCAGCAGCTTGGCTAGCTCCTGTTCAGTCTGCTGTATATCCGCTTCGATCTCGGCCAGGTCGCGCGGAGCTTTGTATTCGTAGAAATAGCGTGTAAACGGTATTTCGTAGCCGATCTTGCCAATCTCGCCATCTTTGTGGTCGGTCACTTTGGTGTTGATCCAGGCATTTGGCTCGTACGAAACAACTTCGCGCTCAAAATATTGAGTGACATCCTGGCCTAGTGGCACGTTTTCGGTATCGCGCAGGCTGCTGTCTGGCTCAGGGTTACCCTTACCATCCGCAATAACTGTGGCAGCATCGTCCTGCTCGGACATAGTTTGTAACATTACTTTTTGTAGCTTGGTATCGAACGGTGCGTCAGCCTTGGCAAAGGCTGCTCTGAGATCGGCCAAGAAATCAGATTGATTGGTACGGCGCGGTGAACCTCTGAGTGAACCTACGGCCTTAAATATCGCCTCGACCTTGTACAGGTCATACACTGACTTCTTTTTGCCAATTTCTAACAGCTTGTTTAGCCGCAGTAGTTCGATACGCTCAGGTGTCACTTCAAAACTGAGCTGCAATGGACGCTCTATGGTAACCTGTCTATAGCCAAATGATTTTGTATCAAATATCTTGACCTGCTTGTTTTCTTTGAAGTCCATATACCAGTCGAGAATCTGTTGGATGTTAAAATCACTAACATCTTTGCGCTTATTGCCCAGGCTTTTGCGGCGTTTGGTGAATTGTTGGCGGGCATCAATCAGCTGGACTTTGTGTTTGCGCTCGCTCGGCTTGCGGTTGCTCAGTATCCAGATGTAGGTGCTGATACCGGTGTTATAAAATAATTGGTCTGGCAATGCGAGGATAGTCTCTACGAGGTCTTTTTCGAGTAACCAACGGCGAATTTCACTCTCTCCACTGCCTGCGCTACCTGTAAAGAGCGGCGAGCCATTGAGTACGATACCAACGCGTGAGCCGCCATCAACTGCCGGTCGCATCTTGCTGACCATATGCTGCAAAAATAATAACTGACCGTCGCTGATACGTGGCGTTCCGGCACCAAAACGCCCGGCGTAGCCACGTTCGGCCTCTTTTTCGACTGCACTTTTGTCCTTTTTCCAGTCCACTCCGTACGGCGGGTTGGCTGTGATGTAGTCAAATGATTCGCCAAAAAACTGGTCGTTGCTGAGCGTGCTGGCTTTGCTAGTATCTTTCTCGCCTCCTCGAATGTTGTCGGTATTTTCACCCCTGATGAGCATGTCGGCTTTGGCGATGGCGTATGTCTGGGGATTGAGCTCCTGACCGTATAGATATACGTCGGCTTTTGGATTGATTTTGTCTACAATCGTTTGCTTGACGACCGATAGAATCCCCGCCGTACCCGCTGCAGGATCATATACACGGATACCAATATGCGGGCGACTGAGCAGTGTTTTATCTGGCTCGACAATTAATTCTGCAAGCAGTGTGACAACATCACGTGGCGTGTAGTGTTCTCCGGCGGTTTCATTGGACTGCTCCGAGAAACGACGCAGTAAATTTTCGAATATCGTTCCCATCTCGTGGTTGTCTACGGTATCTGGGCCAAGGTCAACATGTTTTAGCTGCTTGATCATCTCGTAAAGGATGTTACCACCCTCGAGTCGCTCGAGCTGTTTAGTAAAGTCAAACTTGGCGATAATCTCCTGGATATTGTTACTATAGCCATCTATGTAGTTCTGAAAGTTTGTGGCAATGTGCGATGGCTGGTCGAGCAATGAGGCGAAATCAAATTCGGATACGTTATAAAAGTCTAGTTTGGTTGTGGCGCGCAAAATTGGCGCAACATCGGTCTTGCCTTTGAACTGATTGTGTTTGCGCCGAACCTCAGTGCGGGTTGGTTCCAACATAGTATCAATGCGCTTGAGCAGCACGAGTGGCAAGATAACATCCTGGTATTCGTGCTGCTTCCAGCTACCGCGCAGTAGATCCGCCAATGACCAAACGAGTGATTCTGTATTGCTTGTTGATTTATTCATGATTCCTCCTTGGTTTGTTGAACAGATCGAAGTACTCGCCGAGTACATATTTGCGGTTCTTGGCGTCACCTGTCATCTCACGTAATAAACCTAACCTATCTAATTCAGTAACCAGGTCGCTCGCGGTTTGGAACGTGCGGCCCAGCATATTTGATACCTGGCGGATACTTACGATTGGCTGAGCGAATAGCATCGTAAGTAGTTCGCGTGCGGTTTTCTGGCGAGTTGGGCTAAGTGCACTTTCATTTATTCGCTCATAGTATGACTCGCGCAGCTTTACGATAGACTGGAGGGTGTCTTTGGAATCCTTTGCGGTTGCAACAACGCCACCGAGGAAGAAGCGTACCCACTGATCATAATCACCGGATAATCTTACTCGTTCGAGTGCGTCATAATATGCAGCCCGGTGGCATTCAAAATAGTCGGATATATACAAAGCTGGCTTAGTAAGAATCTTTGAATCAATAAGCTGTAGGGTAATCATGAGGCGACCGAGGCGCCCATTACCGTCTAAAAATGGATGAATGGTTTCGAACTGGTAATGAGAAAGCGCAATTTTGATGAGCTGTGGCGTTGTGTCATTGTAGTGCCAGTATTTTTCCAGGTCAGCCAGCAGATCCGGGACAGTCTCTGGCGACGGCGGGATGAATGCTGCTGTTGCAATATCGCCTCCTCCACCAATCCAGTTCTGCGTACGACGTACTTCTCCGGGGGCTTTTGTGTAGCCCCGAACGCCAGATAGTAAAATATGGTGGGTCTGGCACATCAACCGGTTAGCTAGTGGCAATCTTTCCAGATCAGAAACTGCTGCATTAATTGCTTTTATGTAATTTTGTACTTCCTCCAGATCGTCTCGTTCTTCTGCGCCCAGTTCGGCACGGGATTCTTCGTCATCCTTAATAACATCTTCCAGGTTTGTGCGAGTGCCCTCAATTTTGCTAGATGTGGTCGCTTCTTTGGCGATGTGCATCCTAATGAAGTAATCAATATCAGGAACAAGCTGAGAATAAGCATTTAACTCGCCCAAGTAGCGCATCGCCTCGGCCAACAACAAAGAAATGCGCTCATCGGTAATTTCGCTAGTATTGCCGATTGGCGTCGGCTGAAATGTCTTGTATGAACCGTGTTGCTGATGCATCCCTGGCTTTGTCATAGTTCCATAATAGCATAGAATATGATTTATTCAAATTCCATTTTATAACGTTAAATTAGAATATAGATTTGTTTTATTCTATTTTTCTATATCTATTACATCGTAGTTATTTTTAGTAACTATGATATGCTCGAGCAGATTTATGCCAAGTAAGATTGCGGAATCATGTAGACGACACGTTAAGTCCAGGTCGGCACGTGAGGGCTCAACATTACCGCTAGGGTGATTATGCGCCACGATAATGCTAGCGGCCCGATCGGTAATAGCATCCGCAAAAACTTCGCGCGGATGTACGAGCGAGCTAGTCAGTGTACCAATAGTGATGATACGCTTAGCAATCAATCGATTAGCGCCGTCGAGCGTCAGGCACACAAAATGTTCTTGCTTCTTGTCACGGACATCGGCTAATTGCTCGACTGCCTTCTCGGGGCTGTCGATAATCGGCTGGTCACTATCGAGCAAATAGCGCCTCGATAGCTCGAGAGCAGCCAAAATTTCGGTTATTTTTGCCGCGCCCATACCAGTGACTTGCTGTAGTTGCTCGTAGGTTACCTTAGCACCGTTTGCTTTGATGACTTTCAGCGTATCGCGGGCAATCTTTGACACATCAGCCTGGGCATTCCCGCTACCGATCAGCGCCTGCAAAAGCTCGAAGTCTGACAACGCACCCGCTCCTTTCGACTGCAACTTTTCGCGGGGCCTATCAGATTTATGTTTGTCGGACATTTTCATATTTGTATTCTATCATTTATTAGTTTTATAGATTGGACTCTTGCAATAACAACAAAAATATGCTATTTTATACTTGATAACTTTTGTGCTGCGCTGATTTTATCGGTTATAGTCACGAGTAAGTATCGCCATTCTTGAACGGAGTAGACAAACGGTAAGTCACAGTGGCAACCCCACTGTATTGCGGGTTCGATTCCCGCCACAAATGAACTTGTGGACTGCGCAGTGAGCGGCCTGTAGCCTTAACTGGCTCCCCTCTCACTCGCAAAGTCCGCGCTATAACTTAGGAATTATTATGTTTAAACGAACAATCAAAGAATTCGAAACCGCCATCCTGTGGCATAACGGCGCAATTGAGCGCTTGCTCCAACCCGGCCAGTATGCCGTGCTGCCATTTAATGGCATGCGAGTGGAACGGTTCGATATGCGGGTTTTTCCAATACGCATTAATGGCCAGGAAGTCATGCTAGCCGACCGCACCTCGCTCAAAATAAATATTGCCGGCACCTATAAATTAGTTGATCCTATTTTGCGAGTCAAAACGGTTGCTAACGACTCGTTAGACGATTACATGAACCAGCTGATTCAGTTAGCACTCCGAAATGCAGTTGCATATTATACCCTCGATACACTCTTCGAAAAAAAGAAAGAATTGAATGATGCTTTTGCGAAAGCTATTACTACCGGCCTGGCAGCTATTGGTATTGAAGTTGTCGATGCAGCAATCAAAGACATAATCTTGCCTGCCGATCTGCGAGCCGCTTACGTCGAAGCCGCTGCCGCTCAAACTCGTTCAAAAACTCAGCTCGAATATGCCAGAGGCCAAAGTGCTGCCCTGCGTAATCTTGCTAATTCAGCTTCTTTGCTTGAGCAGCACCCTCAGCTTATTCAACTAATGAGTATTCAAAAGACCGATAAGGCTGCCCAGTCGAATGTTAATCTCCATTTTAACGACAAACAATAGAGAATAGTAATATGGCTTTTGAATCAGTAAACGGCGTACAAAACATGTTGAAGGCTGCTCTGGCTCCCCCTACTGGCCGTAATTCTCAACAATCGACATAATTTCCTTGACGGTTTCCTCGACCGTTAAAGCAGAATTATTAACGATATAGCCATATTCCGGTGAGGCAATACCATTATCGTAATGGGATTTAATACGCTTAATTTCCCAGTCGGTTAATACACGATCGCCTCTCTGGCTCTGCGCCACTTGAATACCTGGGCAGATTGTCACGAAAATTATGGGGTGGGCACTAATTTCATGCTCAAATCTCTTCCAATCCTTTTCCCTTATGACATAGTTTGCTACAACATCTTTACCCTCTGCGGTAGCAGCATTGATGGCTTTTATCGCTAAGTCCATAGCTATATCAAGGTGAGTGTAAATATCGAACCCACTTACTTTATCGGTCAGATCGTCTACATTAATATTAGTCCAACCGAGTCTATCGGCTAGTACTTTTGAGGTGGTTGTCTTGCCCGCATTAATACTCCCGCTAATAAAAATCAACATAGATAAATAATAGCAAATAAAAGAGACTTCCGTAGAAGTCTTTTAACGTAAGGATATTGGCCTCGCAACCATTATGACAAGATTTATGTTGTCAAAAGCGAAGCAACCAAATTATCGTAATCAATCTTATACTGCACGGTTTCGTTCTCCTGTGTACTACGCGTAGACTGGTTCAATCGCCAATATAGAAATACCGCCGCGCCTAGTTTATCGAATCGTATCCAGAATTTGATTCGATCTTCGTCTATTTTACCGCCAGCCGAACGATAGCCATCAAACAAGGCTTGCTTTTCTTCCTCCCTAATCTGGGCCCGCCACTTCCCCCGGTTGAACTCCATGTCCTCGTAATAAATAGTCGAAAAGTCACACATCGGATCGTTATACTTAGAAAATTCCCAATCGATTAATCCTATATTGTTGCCATCCACCAGTATATTGCTTGGTGTTGCATCCGAATGAATTAGCGTTGGAGCAACTGCTGCGTAAATTGGTTTTAGTTTTTCAAATTCACCAAAAGCTGATCGAATTAGCTGCTGCAGTGCTTTGTCCGGGTGATTGTACAAATATGCCTCATCGCCGAATGCTTTGCATGCGTATAAAAATTGCTCTTTTAAGTTTATGCCAGGTTCATCTGATGTTACTTGATGAACCATGGCGAGTAGTTCCCCTAAGTTATAGAACGGGTCATTAGTTAATCGAGCCTGTATTGTGCCCGGAAGGTAGCTTTCCAGAATAAACATCCGGTCGTGGATTAAATGATTTTCACTGAAATAAATAAGTTTAGGTATATATGGCGAGTCGAGCAGCTTCAAAGCACGTGCTTCATTTTGGAGGGTAGATTGGCCTGCGTCTTTTGCAACCCTCAAAATAAGGTGCTTGTTTGGAAAGTTAAGTTTGTAGGTATTGTTTACTTCCCCACCGCCGAGCGCAGTATAATCACCCGAAAAGCCTGTTATATTCGCTAATTCGAGAACGGACTGAATATCTGTCAGCTGTATTTTGAATTCCATATTTTAACTATAGCAAAAACTGCATGCGTATTCCTTACCTCATACTCTTGAGCCGCAAAGTTTACTTTTCCACAAAACCCTGCTATAATATACTCATTATGACTGCAGCCACCCGTAAAAAGCCTGGACCTAAACCGCGTGCAATAAGTCCTCAAGCAACGCCGGAAGCCGTCGATCTATCATTTTGGCAAAAACGGTCTCTTAAGCGGCGCCAGAAGAAGCTAGCCAAACAAAAAACGGCTACACTTGCGGCGCGCCAGGCTAAAACACTGGAAACAAAGCAGCAACTAGCCGAAGCTCAAGCCCAAAAACAAGCCGTTAAGGCGGTCGCTATTACTCAGGTAGAACAAGCCGTTCAAAAATCCCACAAACACCACAGTCATCCCTTCGCTGTACTGTTCTTATTGGCCATAGTTATTGCCCTAGCCGGCACTGTAGTTTGGCAGTACCGGGGCCAGCAAATCACGGTCAAAGATAATGAAATTAGCAGGCTCAAACAAGAGGCAGAAGCTTTTGCTGGCCAAAAAGAGGCCAGTCAGGCAGCCAAACAAGCCGAAGTCGCCAAGTTCCAAACCGTAACTGCCAAAGGTGTTAACCTTCGTTTGCCAGTATCATGGCAACAGCAGCCAACGCAGTTTCCTAGTGATGAAACAATTTTCGGCAACGATGCGGTCAGTCTCAAGGTTGTTATTAGTCCGAGCCGCAACTCGATTGCCCAATATATACCGGCGGTAGACTATGTCTGGCAAATAGCTCCAGGCAACGATGACTCGGTTGTAGTCAAGAATCAGAGCTTGCAGTGTGACCGCTTTGACACGCTCGATAATAATCTCAGTTCTAAAGTCCGGGAGCACAATGGCTTCCACGTCTATTGCAATACAGATGGCGGTGAGCTTGTAGTCGCTGCCCTAGCTACACCCGATAACTATGGCGTCGGTACCCAAAACGTCTACTTTATAATTACAATTAATGACGTCCAACAAGTCAGCCTCAACGATATAAAAGGTTATATTAAGAGCACTAAACTACAGTAGCAATTACTGGCTGAGCGGACTATACTGAACCTATGAAAAAGAAGAAACTGTACAGCGTATTATCGGCCGCTACCAGCTTCGTAGGGATCGGCATGCTGCTGGGCTATTCACTAGCCAATGGCACAAGCAATACCCCGCTCTGGGTCGGCGGTCTTCTAATATTAATTGGAGCAATAACCTTAGGAATGACAATAAGTTCACGCGATGTGAATGAACTTATCGAAGATTCAAAAAAATAAAGTCGCAAGCTTTATTGTCTTTATCATTCACTAGAACATAGACCTCATGTCGTCACTCGCGGTAGGAAAAGCCATTATTGGTTTTTTCAAGTCTTCTGTGGTCAAACCAAGTTCAACAGCAAGACTAAAGATATTTATGAGATCCTCAGCATGGCTACCTATCAAGTGAGCGCCAATAATTTTTCTCGAATCTTTTTCTATGAGTACTTTACTTTTTGAATGTACCTGGCCCAGTCTTTTGGCATCAAACCAAGTCGATGTATCGTTATTTACGACATCAAATGAAATGCCAGCTTCCTTGGCGCTAGTTTCGTTATGACCAACACTGGCAACTATTGGCGTTGTGAACAAAACGCTTGGTGTCGAGAGATAGCTTGGTTGCGTCTCTTTAGCGCCAAGAATGTTCTGAGCTACAATACCGCCCTGCACCCCAGCCACGGGCGACAACGGAGGCCCGGCCGCAGCAGCATCGCCAGCTGCATACACATTAGGATTAGACACGCTTTGTAGGAATTCATTCACTAAAACACCACGTTTGGGGTCGTAGTCAATGTTTGCTGCTTTTAGATTCAGTTCATCGATTGCTGGTGGACGACCAGCGCCATTCACTACTAAATCTGCTTCATATGATTGGCCATCATTAGTAGTAATAATGAATGAATCGTTGTTTTTAGTAATGCCTAGCACTTGTTTATTAAGTTCAACTGCTATGCCGATTTCTTTTGAAGCGCTCAATAATTCATCAACCATATCTTTGTCGAACATGGCAATCGGCCGATTGTCACTATGCAATATTGTTACCTCAGCATCAAATCTGGCAGCTACATGTGCAAACTCGAATGATACATAACCGCCACCAACAAAAACAATCCTTTCTGGAAGCTCGTCCAGCTCTAAAAAATCATCGCTGGTTATCATGTACTCAGAGCCATCAATAGGTAGTTTTGCCGGCTTGGCACCAACCGCAATATGTACTTTGTCTGCGCTCAAAGTTTCTTCGTTAATTTCTACGATCAAATCGCCACTAAAGTGGGGACTGCCAGTGTATATATCAATCCCCGCATCTTTTAAAGCTTTCACTGTGCTTCCCGGCACGCTGTCAGTGAAGCTACGTTTGAATTTAATCAAATTCTTCCAGCTCATGTGTGGTACTTCTTGTACAATATTAAGCTCATTGAGCCGACGATTAATATCTGCAATTTCAGCAGTACCAGTCAGTACCTTTTTGGGGATGCAACCCCTCACCGAGCAGGTGCCGCCAAATAAGCCATCATTTATAACCGCTACACTTTTGCCGGCTTCTATTGCTCGCATCGCAACCCGCTGACCAGCACCGCCAGTACCTAAAACGATAATGTCATAGTGCTTCATGATTATTCCCTCTCCTCATAACTTATTTGTATCCTTTTTTGATTATGGTAGATAGCTCTTGAATGAGGTAGCTATGGTTTCCTAAGGATTCAGTTGCGATCGTCTTAATTTTCATGTTCCAATTATAATGCAGTTTGGGCAAGGCAATAGTCGGTATTCGCTCACCGCATTACCAGCCCAACCTGATCCAAACATGCCTTTTTAACTACCCGTGTAAATTTAATGTATACAGTATGTTGTTAAAAGTAATCCACATACATTACATTTTAACGGGTACCTATGAAGGGTGTATGAATAGAGTTGTGGGGGCGGTGAGCGAATGCCGACTATTGCTTTATCGTCTTCTAGCTAACCAATGCTCTTTATATACTCTTCAATAACTTTATCTTCGGGCGACATAACATCATACTGTTCAACCTCATTAGGTAATATCCATTTAAAGTCATCATGTTCCTCGCTTAATTGGACATTTTCGGTAAGTGGCTTGCATATAAAGAAAATAGCAATAATTTGGTTTTGTATACCCTTTATAATGGGTTGCCACTCGCCTACGTAGATAGGTTTGCCAACCTCTATTCGTAGGCCTGTTTCTTCGTCAACTTCTCTCATCAGACCATCAAGGTAGGCTTCTCCTGGGTTGAGTCTTCCGCCTGGCATGTGGTATCGCCCAACGTTAGTCCCTTCTTCATAAGTGCTTGCCTCACGCAGAATAAGAATTTGACCTTTATTATTTACAATAAGTGCCTTGGTAGCGATGCGTTGAACTACTTGCTGATTGTTTGTCATAAAACCCCCTTCGTAACTTTGAGGTTAAGTATAAACCAAATGTGTGTTAATTATGCAGCTAACGGATAAATGACTCCTGCTACATCTGTGATGCTTCTTGGTTCTAAGAAAGGTACTCTTGCGTAATCTTCATCTCTAAAGCTAGCCGCTACTACAATATGTGCCGCTGCAAGCCCTGTCCATAGCTTTTGAGCTTCTTTCATGGCTATTACTGGTTCGTCTTCGGCAGATGCTAGGCTACCTTCTGGTTTTTGATGAGCCGCAGCCCAAGTGTGTATTAGATTATGCAAATCTAAACTTTCATCATTTGTTCTGAGTGAGCGTTCAATGATGTAGTCTAGTCGTTCGTCTTCGCCCATTGCACTAATAGTGTGAAGTTTATCTGGGTCCAGTTCACCAGCTACTACCTCTCCAGTATCAATGCCAACTGGCTGCTCATACCTACGCTTTAGGTAATCGCTCTCGTCGGCTGCTTCAAAAAAGCACTGTTTTCGGTAACTGCCCGAAATGTTCATAAGACAAGCGAATGTCAGCCTTGCGGCAAACCAATCGTTGGTTCTAAAATCACTTTCTTTGTATGGGGAGACCCATTGAATAAGTCGGTTATAGTGACTTTTTGCTTTTTGAGCCTGAAAATTTGAAGTGTCATTAAAAGGCTTAAATAAGTCATTACGACGGTCTTGATAATCACTAAGAAAAGCATTACGGCCTTCGTCAGAGTTAACGATTTCTTCCGTTAACCACTGATTTAAGGTGTTAGACACCTGCTCAGAAATGTCAGGATTAGGGCTATGGTTACTGGACGCACTTTGCATCTTATCGGCCCTTCAGTTCGGTAAGAGCTTTTTGCAAGCCGAGATGATCAACTTCTACTGACTCCGTTTCCCGGTTTCGCTGTGTGTAGTGTAGTATTATACTTCCCGCTTCGATTAAATCGGTATCATCAATCTGTACTACTTCGTACGGAAGGCCTACACGTAGGGCTCGTTGGAATATAGTTTCGTCATGGGGTTTTATTAGTCCTCTGTCAGAAGCAGCTTTTCTTGGTAATCCAAATCCAACGCGTTTCAGGCTCGGTATGGTGGCAAGAAAATCTTGACAATTATCGCATGGCTCAAGAGTTACAACTACTGTATCTGGAGCTCCCGTACCACTCCGAAGCTGATTCATTCTTGCATCCATGCTAGCCATATACTCGGCATGCATTTGCCTATAACCATTTCGGTTATCGCTCGCAAAATATCTGCCAACTATCCAGTCGCCTGACGCCACCGTGGCACCAACTGGGAGATCTTTACCGTAGCTAAATGCACTCTCCATCGCCAAGTTAGTAGCCCGCCAAAGAAGAGCCTTCAGGCGTGCCTGAACCATAGCATCAGGGTTCCGGTTATCAAGTGCAGGCAAAGCAGCTTCGCTGCCAGAAACGAAAATGCGCTCAATCATTAGAGTAAAATACCAGAAAAACGGCATTTAGTCAAATTTGGATCCGGGAACTGGATTCGAAGCTCGCATTTCTACCACCCAATTTATAAGCTCACTTTACTTTAGCCTAATCAGTTAATCTTGATAATCCAAGCAGTTTAACTAGCCTTTTCATGGTATAATGAACGAATGAGTAATGAAAAGAAAAAAAGACTAATAGCCAGCGTGGCACGTAGCATGGAAGCTGAAGGTTTTGACTTCAAAGCTGTTAAGAAAGCTCTCGAAAAGAAACTCCAGCAAACAAAAGCTTAATCTATGGCCGACTATTTTGTAGATGGTGACAGTGTCCTGGAAAACAAATTAGATATCACCGATCCGGATGACTTTAAGGCAGCCGAACAAGAAATAGTTACCAACAAATCAGCCGATATATTAAGTGAGCTGCCGCAAGCTTTTGGGCTGGATTATTTACTCGATTATAGCCAGGTCACCGCTGATGAACTTATCGGTGCGGATAAGCATGCTTTTGAGGGTGATATCGGACCATTGCTCTCGGTTTACGGCAAAGTTGTAACTAAGTAATCTTGAGAGTGCTGGTATTAGGAGCAGTCTGACTGATGTTCTACTAAGGTCTGTAAATCGATGACTTCTTGTGGGAACCAGTCGTAGCAACCTAATTTTTTTGCGTCAAAAGGGCCGTCTACGCTGTCATTTCCTTTGATTGCATTGATTTTAGCGCACAGTTTCGTGACTCGTGAGTCATAAATGTCGTGCTGAACTTCAAGCACGCCGCCGTTCTTTTTTATGTTAGGATCGTGTTTGGTCGGGTAGCCTGTCCTGTATGGGAGGTAGCGCGTTGGCTCCACGCCTACATTGCTTACGGCATCGACTAATTTATCAAATTCACCTGATTGTTCTGGATAGTTTATGCCGAGCACGGTAACTCTTTCTGTTTTGTCCGGGTCTTCGGGCAAAAGCTTTTGTGTGGGGTCACGTTGGAATATGTAAAAGCTAGTTATGCTGCCTTCGGGATTGATTTGCGGCGGCCCCAACACAAAACCTCCGACTTGCCGTGCAGAATATGAAGGGCCGACTGCAATATGGTCGGGACTTTTCTTGCTTAGGGCTTCCGCTACCGCATGTGTTGATTCTTTACGTCGCTCATAATGCAGCCAGGGCAGGTTTATCTGTTTAAAAGCATCGACCTGCAACTGTGCTGCTTCTTGCAAATAACAAATTACACCTCTGCGGTTAAGTTCTTCAATTGATTGCTGAACGGATCCAATTAAAGATAGCCCAATTTCTAAATCAACCCTTTTAACGACAGGCGCTAAAGTTGCTGCGCGGCGGCCAACCATTCTTCTGGCAGGCCGGTCTACGACACCTGCCGCAGTGTTTATCGCCACGATGCCAAGGCCTGGATCTTCGTTGATACTTGCAGCTAGGACATTGTCAAAATCGTCGAAGTCCATGATGCCAATATCAACTGTGCCCGCTGCTTGGCGGGCGGCTTCGGCATGCCACGAATGTTCATTGCCTTGGGTTGCAAAAACTAATCTCTCTGTACTCACGTTAATAAGAAAATAACACAAAAGTAGTATTTAGTCAAAAATAGTTTCTCCTGCTGGACGCGCTTCGCAACTGCAGGTCCTTAAATTACTCAATCACCGACTGACCGAGCGCAAGCCTTCCTGCGAAAAACATTGGGCGTGTAGGTGCTGCAATTCCTGTACGGGCTTCAATCCACTGTGCGCCATCGCTCACAAAACTTGATTCTGGGCCCGTCCTATAATTTGATGCTTGAATCGTAGAGCCCATAATAGTAACCAGTCCACTTAGTATGCTTACTACCTTTTGCATATTTTCGGTTAAGTCGGGTGTTGGGTCGAAGCCTGTTAGGCACCCGTCTGTATCGAATGTGTAACTTAACTGTGAAACTTCTTGGTCTCCAGCCTCGGTCCCGCCTGGCCTAAGTGCGTACATTTCATCTTTTAATCCAACCTCTCCGTCAATATAGTGGGAGATTATCCTGGATACGTTTACCCTTATGCTTCCATCTTTAGCTCGGAGACGAATGTTTGTCTCGCGGCCGTTTTCCCATGTTTGGGGCGTAAATGTTCGGGGATCTACTGCAGCAAGCCAGACTAGGCTAAAAGGAGTCTCTTTGCTGATAGATAACCCGTTAGTGTCCGCTAGTGGGTTTGGTGCGACTTCGGATCCAGACGGCTGTGACATACAAAAATAATGTCACAAAAAGTGGTTTTTGTAAATGGTTAGGCTCCCGCTACTGGACGCACTTCGCAACTATAGGCTTTGGCTACCGACTCGTCAAACAATAATGCTTCGCTCAGCATAGTCGTAAACAAATAACAGTTTTATTTCAAAAAAACACTTTGACCGAATCCATGTTGTTTCAGTAATGAATTTTAATTAGTTAATACCCAACGAGCAATCATATTCTTGATCTGGTTGTATTCTGCTTCCTCATACTTCATATTCGCAATACAGAAACGCTGGCCCTTAAGATTGGTGCAGAACATACTGTCTTGCATGTCGCCGGTGTCATGCATAAAGAAGCAGTTAGTCAGATTACCCGACCAAGACACATTAAAACAATTAGTGCAGTCGCCACTATCCTCTATCCGTATGCAAAAGGTCGAATCACCCGAACGCTGGCTGGCGACAACAAACTCACAGCCACCAACTCCATCCGAGAATAGTATGTTTTTACTTTTACGAATATCCTGCGATCGGTATACATTTTCGGAATAGTAAATATTATCTGACTCGGACACGTTGAGACTGTCCATATATCGTTCGGTAGTAGTTAGATTAATCTCGTTCCATGCAGCCATGATGTCTTCAATTGAGTTAAGCGGCCTTTTGGGTCGTAAATAATCAGTTTTGGCACTTGCGCCTGCTACTTCATATCCTCGAGCATTCTTCATTTTAATAAAACGGGTAGGATTGGTGGATTGCGCCCATGTAGTCGAACCATCAGTAATATCGTTAACAGGTTGAGGCAATCTTATATCGAAGGTGAACTTCTGCATAAACTGCTCAAGGCTAAAGGGATTCTGAAACCCAAAAACCTGCCCAACGACCTTATTCAGTACTTGTTGTGCTTCGGCTGTGGTCATTATTTGTCCTTTTTCTTGTTAACTTTATCGCGACTTGAGGAATGCATGGCCAGTAGGTCGCGAACATTACCGAAAATGCCGGCAGGTGGCTGGTATGTTTTTTTTGGTGAGTTACCTTTCTCGCTGTCAATAATCTTTTCCATTAGTTTTTTAGAAAAAGTTATTTGTCTTCTCGGTGCGGTGGAACCCTCTTTAAACTTTTCTGGAAGAATTTGCTCTGAACGCTTTAGTTCTTCTACTCTGTTTGTAGTCACAATAGGCGCATCCATAGTCCGGGCTTTAATAGCAGGGGCAATCTGGCCGTTAGATAGTAATCTTACAAGGCACTCTCTTGGATGGAGCTCAGTCATGATTTTAATCTTTATATCAGACTCTTTTGCTCCCTTTGCATGTTCGCTTTTGATAAGCTCCCTAGGAAGTTCTATATTTAAGTTACCTTCTAGCGCCCTAGCATCTTCCTCGGACACTTTGAATGTATAGTAATTAAAGACGTTAGCGAAGATTGCATCACGCAAATCTTTTTCGACTTGCCCAAAGTATTGTTGTGTCAGGATGACTGTCAAATTAAACTTTCGTGCTTCTGCTAGTATTTGCGCAAGGGCTGGGTTTTGAACCACTGAAACCTCATCTATAATAAGGATGATTTTTTGTCCAAAAGCGCGCGCCTGAGCTAGCAAGAATATCTGTTGTATGAGCAAACCGGCTACTGTTTTTACTACCTTGTCGCCCATACTAACTTTGTTAAGTGAAAAGACTGTTAGGAAGTTTTCTTGTATGGTTTTGGCCAGTGATACATTACTCTCGCCTACCAATGAAGGTTGCAATTGCATTTCATCAACCATGGACACTAGAGGCAGAATTGTTTCATTGTAGTACTGTGTTCGCAACTCGTTGTAATCGGCGCCAAAAAATTTAGTTACATTTTGGGGTATATAACCGCTCACATGCTTTAGTATCTGTGCCCTATACTCCGCATCTGTTAAAAAGCGTTTTAAGTTTTCTAGTGACATAGTCTGGGCGGTCATAAGAGTAAAAAGGGTGAATCTTAAGAGCCTGTCCAGTCTTGGATTAAATTGATCTGCTAATACTGATTTGAATAATGTAGCCGTTAACTCAGTTGCTGACGTTAAATCCGTGCCAGCACCAGGAAACAGATCAGTGTTATCTTGTTTACCAAATGTAATTATTTTATTATCGGGTATATGCGCAAAGTCATCTGCAATTGAGGCATGTGGGTCAATGACTATTACCCGGTAGTTCACATGCAGAGCTGTTTTGCTTAGACGATCAACAAAAAGACTGATGAACTTCGACTTACCGCTACCGCTAGCGCCGATAATGAATGAGTGCTTATCAAAATCGTAGTTGGTCAAGTTTAAGTAGTAATTGTGTGAAAAATAGGGGAATGTATCAATTTCAAAAAGAGCATTTGAATCCTCGCTAACCAGCATATGTAAAGACTTTTCAATATTTAGATATTTCGGCACTGTTTTTTTAAGATAGTGCGTGTTATTTATGAAATTAATAGCCAGTAACTTCGACGGAAAAAAAGTCGTAGTCTTAGATGCTTTAGTCCATGAACTACCCGCATTCTTTAAGTAAAAATTGCTACGTACAATAGCTTTCTCGACACTGACTGCTCTGACTTTGAAAACGGCGTATTGCAAGTCCTTTGATTTTTTAACAGCGGTCTTTTCTTTCAGATCGAGTAAGTTTCCGCCCGTAACGAACTGCATGAATCTCTCTTTTGTAGGAGCGTGAGGCAGCTTTAGTTCTTTTTCGTCTACGGGCCGTAATAGAATTCCTTCAAGATTGTTTGAGAGTGAACTCAAGTCTTTGTCGCTGCTTATAAAAAAACGCACAACGTTATCTGTGCAGCGAAATGTTAACTCGAATTTACTGAATGTCCCTATATATGAAAGGAGTGCCTTATAAAGCTTTGTCCAGTGTTCCTGTTGCAACCGGTCCGTAAGAATATATAGTTCGAAGTGTTGTTTCATAATATAGTTATTTTTTGTGCGCTAACTCATAGAATTGTACACTTTATATCTTATAATCTAAAGTTAATATGCTTAGTATTACAGACTTAGTGCTCACGTGAATCTGGTTATTTATAGAGAAAAACCAACCAGGGCACTCGATTATGCAATACATATAGCGGGTACTATTAAGACAGCTCTTTTGCGGCTAATTTTAATAACTCCTGCAATTGTGAGATCGCTAGGCTCGTGACGCCACTTCACTGAACCACTTCATTATTTAATAACAGCCGCTGCTCGTCTCATGACATAATTCGGTACGCCATCGGCATGGACAATAAACTCACCGCTTAGACTAAAGCCAAGTTTTTCGAAAAACGGGATAGCCTCTTTGCGTGCATCAAGCGTAAAAACAGCAGCGCCGTGAAACTGCGCTTCAGTCATTGCCGCCTCTAACACAAGCTTACCTACTCCCCTACGCCTGGCTATTGGGTCTACCGCCAGCTTGCGCACCTCATAAGTATTAGGTTCAACTCCGACCAAATCAAGGCGCACTGTGCCGACAACATTTTCAGATTCATATGCCGCCATATGAATGGCTTCTTCTACGAAGTCTTCCGGGGTCAACTCGTGGTCAGTCTTTACAAGCCTTGCTGGGTCAAGCACGACGTGCCGCAATTGCTGGACTTTTGTTAGTTCACCTAAGTCTGGCTGGCGTATTTCGATGTTACCCATGAAAGCTCACTGGGTAATCGGTAATTCGCGAATTTCACAAAATTTTGGGATAAGTCTTCTGTCTTGATATACGCCTAAAAGTGCGCAAAGCCCAGCTATGCGTATTCCGTGTGTGAACCATACGGCTTCGGTCGGTCTGTCTTCTAACGTTTCATAGGCGGCTTGCAATGCGATTCGTGGCAGTTGTCCGTAATCAAGCAGTGTCCGGAACTCTTTTAAGACCATGCCATGCTTAACTTCGTCGAGTTGTGGGTATTGCCTAGTGACATAAAACCCAGCATACTGAGCTGTTTGTTGCGTCCGGAGGAGTTCAGATGTAGCCGCAGGCGTGTTCGCTAAATCTATGCCGTAATCGTCTGATAAAGTGTTTTCAAGTTGCAAAGCTTGATAGTGCCCCTGCTCCAATAACGGCGCATCTTCTGCAGCGAATGCTTGACTCCCCACCCGATAACGATTATTGGCAGTGGACAAGCCATGCCTGATAACTAATATGGACATGGTTACATCATAACAAAATAGAAAAGACTTCCGAAACGGTCTCTCTATTTTGGCTCCCCATACAGGTCACGGTAAATTTACGTGGATGAAGGCACACAAAGTGGGACAAATGGGACACTAAACGGTTATTGTAAGTAGTGTTTCAGAACCTAATGTCTACTTGTTTGTTCGTCTATTTTCCGGCTGTTTGAATGCATACCGAATACCTTTGCCCGCCGGCGGTTCGTCGTCATATCTTGCAAGTAAATGGAGGTGTGCATGTGGAACATTTTGACCACCGGTTTTACTGACGTTCCAACCAATGTTGTAGCCTTGGGGGGCCTCTTTGTCGTCTACTAGTTTTTTCATTTCCTTCAATAAATTGCGGAGTTGTCGCCATTCTTGTTCATTAATTTCAAACGGTGTTTCGATATGACGTTTAGTGATAGCCATAGCTGCATTATTAATGCTACCCTCTTCCATATCAGTGATATACCATAGATCATCCTCGTACAGGACATTAACTCGGAGCATATTGTTATCTATACAAAAAGGGCATTTACGGTTGTCTGGCATACTTTTGATTATAGCAAAAATACATATGTTAATGTACGTTTAATATAGAAGCTATTTCACCGATCATATTACTTGGACTATTGGCGAGAACAGTCTTAATTCCTAAAGCTCTTGCTGGATCAAGATTTGCTGGTACGTCATCGACGTAAATCATGTCGGCCGGTGACATTCCGGGTAAATTTTCTAGTATTAATTCATAGATCCTACTTTCAGGTTTCTGTAATCCAACTTCACATGACAGAATAGTGAAATCAAACGATTTATACCCACCAGCGTTTCTTATAGAATTTGCTGTAGGTGGAACTGTATTGGATAGGAGACCTAAGTGGTATCCGGACGACCGCAGTGTTTTTAAGAAATGTAATACATCAGTTCTTGGCTTCATACAGTTCTCATATGTATTCCAAATCTCTTTGGTTTGGGAGGGAATAGCGGAGCCGTAGGCTTTATCGATCTCCACCCAGAAACCATTTACATCCACTATGCCACTCGATAGTCTGCCCCATGGTTTTTTGATTAATTCAATTGCTGATTCTTCGTCAATTTTCAAGTTGTTGGCTAAGCGTAGCATTGGTTCAAAACTTCTGCCTCCGTCACTTATTACCCCGCCATAGTCAAAAATTAACGTATTAATCAACTTTGGCCATCATTCTCTCGTATGTTGGCAAGGCAATTCCCATGAGATGCTCTTGTAAGCTCTCTGGTATTCGCCCAATATCGATTGTCTTCTGGGATGAGGGTTTTATCCCCGTGCTTATTACTGCTTCTTTTGTCCATGCATGAGTTCCATCAGTTAAATTGGGGTTATACCCAGTGTTGGCGTTGATAAACTCACCTTGCCAACCATTAACCATTTGATCTGAAAAAACAAGATTAAGTAAGTGTGAGGCGCTACGTAGAATCTTGGCAGGCTGCTCCGTCAACTCCAAACCATCAACAACTACGGATATAGTTGATGCTTCGAGTTGCATGTGATGCTGACCCATGTCGTACCAGCTTGTTTTAGAGAAGTTAGTGGATTTTGGGCCATTTTCTAAAAATTCACTAGCTTGTCTTATGTTATCGTCAGTAAGCTCTTCCATTGTCAGCACATCGGCGCCAGGTTCGTATTGAAGATCGTTAGCTATCCTTGTAATCAACGAGCTTATCTGAACATGCGGATCGCGGATAGACCATACAATACCTTTTGAGAGTTCCATCATCTCACTGAAAATTGAACGAGAAATATTACGAGCCATGTTTTTGGATACTACAGTGATTGGACTATCTTTTTGGCTATGCTCAACAGCATCTAATATACGCATCGATGCGTCCTCGATGTCGTGCTTCATCCTGTTAAATGGCTCATTTACGTAAATACTTGGAGTATCAGACTCACTAAGTGAACGAGCTAAAGCAGTTGAAATAGATCGAGGTACGGCTTCTACATGTATAAGCTCGATATCACCACTACTAATTAGGCCAGTAAGCCTATCGTAATTACTCATTAGATGATCCTCCAAACGCTTTATTTTCCGACTGACAGCAACGGTCTCTCCAATAAGTTGCTTTGATTCCAATGATTCTTTTGTAAGCTTCCTTGCAAACGCATATATTGTCGTTTACCTTGAGAAGCAGGAGGCCGGTGCGCTTAATCTCTAAATAAAAGTCTTTCACCTCCCAGTCATGCCAGCCAATCGTAGTAAATTTTTTACATAATTCACTCACTATCTCCTTGTATTGTTCAAAATTGATCATTTTATGATCTCCAACTTACCGTTTGATGCATCGAGTCTAACGATATCGCCATCGCTAAGAGTCGAGGTTGCATCTTCCACGCCTATTAGACATGGTTTTTTGAGCTCACGACTAACAACGGAAGCATGTGAAAGTAAGCCCCCTTCTTCTGTGATAATGCCAGAAGACATATTCATAATTTCAATCAGGTCAAAGTCAGTCCCAATTGATACCATAATGTCACCTGACCGCATCTTGGTAATATCATCCTTCGAGTAGATGATCTTGACGGACCCTTCAACGTACCCACTTGAAGCACAGATACCCATGAGTGTTCCAGCGGAGGTTGCAGCTGATTCTTGAGTATTGATCTGAACAATGCCAGACCTTACATCTTCGGATCGCTCAAAGCAAACTCCATTATTTTTTCTGGCAATTAGCGTACTTTTGGCTATTTTTTGGCCAGTGTCCAGCAGTGATACAATCTCAGAAATGAGGTAATGATCTATATTTTGCCGGTTCTCCCCAGCCCTATCCGCAATAATGTCCATGATCTTCAATCTACGAACGACCGTCTCTCCAAGTTTCGCTTTGTTCTTGTCTCGGAAAACGCCGATCTTAGCCATTAACTGGCAAAGTTGCGATAATTTTTGGTCTCCTATTTTCTCAAGTGTTCGATTACTCTCTACAACTTGATTTTCTAAGTTTCTTAGAGCAGCCCTGTTGGTTAATAATTTTAATCCTGAACGATATGTCGCTTCAAACTTACTTATATAATCATTTGCAGTGGGAGGTAAGACGCCGTATGCACAATGTTTCGGACCGTACGTTTTTATATGAGCTAAGAACAATTCATGAATTTTAACGTTGTCATATGGGGATGAGATGTTTAGCTTGCGGGCCCGTCGGATAATCTTAGAAAACTGAATCTCCTCCTCTTGAGCAACCGTTAATTCACCTGGCGCTATCAGTTTTGATAAAAGAAAATTTCTATCTACGGAGTTCGGCTCGTATTCTTTGAGTATCGTGTGTAAGGCGTAGTTAAGACTATATTCTATCTGTACAACGTTCAGCCTGTAGATCTCGCCCAGTGGATAATCCATTACGTCGATAAAAAGTAGAGCAATGTCTTGATTCGAAAGGTTATCAAAATTTAACCCATCGATCTTTGCCATCAATTCGTCTATTAAGTCGTATGTGGGGTTTAATATGGCCTCTATTTCTCTGATAATAATCGGGTCTAAGTCTATAAACTTCTTAGACAACCAATGTTGGAGATATTGCCACTCTGAGATTGGTGCAAATGACTCGACCGTACCGCTCTTGTAGTTAGTAATCGTGTGCCTAAAACGGATCGAGTTTATTCGGGGCCAGTGGCGATTATACAGATTATGCAGGCTCTCCGCCCCTGCGAGGTGTGCAACTTTGCGCATATTAATGCGTCGCCAGTGATTACTTTCAAATGGATAGTTTGAGTCAGCAAACAGCATTACAATTCAATCCTTGGCATTTCTGATGAGTAGTCAACCATCGCGCGGTAAATTTCGGCGTTATTGACGTTGAAAGCAGGCTGGTCTAATACGTAGGCCGAAAGCAATCCTCCAGATATCATGGTATCGTTGAATGGGTCTTCTTTGTGTGTTGTTAGCTCACGAATTTTTTGCAACACCATTTTTTCGGGATTAACGATGTAGGCACCTATATTGATAATGTCTGTACTACTGGTTCGCTCAACACGCTCCCAGTTTTTAACAACGCCGTCATCGCTAACTTTAAAGCGCGCCCCTTCAAATGTCGGGACACTTGGAGCCGCAAGTATCGTCACAGGGGTTTGCTGTGTATCGTGAAAGGCAAGAAAGTCGGACCACTTAAAGTCGGCCCAAAAATCTCCAGCCGCCATCATCGACTGATCTTTGCTTCTGAATATGTCGATGTAAAGTGGCCCCAATGGACCGGTTACGTTCCTATTAATTAATAGCTGGATATCTTTGGGAGTGTCTGGGTGCTCGCCAATTAGTCTGATTGTATCGTAATTTGCATATAGCTCTACGTTGCCAATTTTCATTGCCTGACGTGCTATGCGTCCTACGAGTGATTCTTTACGACCTGTAGGCAGGAGGGGTTTTGGGGTATCCTCTGGAAATCCGAGTTCTGCAATAGAACTTCTCATACGTTCTCCCTTGCCCGCAGCAGAGATCGTTACTACTTTTGGTTGTCGTTTCATGATGATGTCTCCGTGCCTTGGTGCGTTGCTAAGACCATGTTTATTTCACTTCTGAGAATCGCAACATTTCCGACATATGCATGATCTACATTATCTAATATTATTAATCGGGTGCATAAGTAGTCTGCCAGTGTGTGCGTAAGCTGTAATTTTTGCTCTTGTTCTTCATCTATCTGAGCAACACTACGCTCAACACTACTTCTTTCGCCCAATCTGTTTCTCTCTGCAACACGTTCTTTTATAACACCTGCAGGAGCCCTAACGAAGACATAAGTACTTGGGTTAAAGATATCTTCCATTTCCTCATCAAATCCAAGTTTACCAGTATCCATTTCTCGGATGGCATGACAAGTAACAATAAGCGGCTGCTCAGCTACAACGGTTTTGTATGCGGTCATTTGTGCAGCTCGAATTCTACCTAGTGAAACTGCTCGCATCATCGCATCCCTGTCCATACTTAGGGATTGCCCTATTAGCGTTCCAAGATTTCTTACCGCAACCTTGTTGTCCGCATTTGCGGCTGTTACTAAATAATCTTTTCCAACACCAGTCACACCAGTCACACCTATTAGTCTGTTTTTCATTTCTTATCTCCTAAGGTGGTGATTGGCCGTGCTTGTAACAGATAGAGTACGCCCTTTTTGATGGCCCATTCAATGTCGATTGGTTTTTCATAAAATTGTTCAATTTTACATAACTCTTCACATACTTGATCAACCATCATCTTCAATTTTGCATCCTGAATTATGTCATTGCCTGATTGCAGTACCCTTCTAATACCAGTTATTTTATTGATGCGGATTGAAGTAGGCTTAGTCTTTCCGGATACTAGACTTTCGCCCAACCCCTTAACTACTTCGATTAGTCCTATTCGACCATCCTGTTCGATAGGGCTAACTGAAAAGGCAACCCCAGCATAGTCTGCGTCAATCATTTCTTGTATAACTATAGCCATGTCTATGACTTTGACATTGCGAGCGTTGCTGTACATAGATGAAACTCTTGTATCCCTAGATGCATACACTTTCTTTAATGCATTGGCAATATTAGAGTGGTTTACATTTAATACGGTATCGAATACACCCGCAAATGAGTTTTCGTTACCATCTTCCCCAACCCCTGAAGACCGTACTGCATATTTTTTTGACGTTGCTACTGCACTTGAGATCAATACGTCTTTTGCTGATGGCAAGGCACTTAATTCCTCGGAAGTTATTACGAAAGTCTCAGGAACATTTAGTTCCCACTCAATTAGCTTCTGTAGATTGTACCCTTTACCACCAAGCTGCGCTTGGGTTAGTTTACTACCTTTCGATAATTTTATGATATTCACGAGGAACTCCTCAATAACGGTAGCGTCATGCAGGCTAAGCCGCCACCCATTTTATGGATTTCGTCTATATTAACGGTGTGACAAATAATGTCATTCTCCTCAAGTTTCTTTTGTGTGATTGGGCAACCACTCGGCATTAGTACTACCTTAAGGTTAATTGTTACAATGTTAAGTGAAAACTTTAATCTTACTTCACTATTTTCTTCAAAATCGATTGCCTTGTGAGTGCCTATATTTGTTTTGCAATAAGCTGACCTGCGTGTCATAAGGTTCTCGGATAATATATGAATGCCGCCAAGTAGATGTTGCGGTATCTTATTTATATTTGCTTGTATATCGACCGCCTCAATATGCAAATCTTTAGCTATGGCGCTAATAGCATCCGAGCTAGTTCTATATCCTGTATACGTGCAGATTTGATTATGCGATAACAGTAATATGTCCGCACCCTCCATCGTTTCATTTTTCAAAACGGGTTTTACAGCGTCTTTATATGCCGGGTCTTTCTTTGCCAATAACTTTAAAAACTTATTCGGTTCCTCGTGCCTTATTTTAAATTTCATATTAGCGGGAATAATTGTTCGATTAATTATTGTTGCAACGTCTCTCAAATAAATCATATTTGGTGTATTTGGTAGTTTTTTCGTGTCGTCATGTAATATAACTACTTCGACACCTAAATCTTCAAATGCCTTCACGATGCCATTAAACTCGGAAAAAACCTTCTCGGGGTCTGGTCGTGAGATGTACATCACCTCTGTAGGATCACCCTGAAAGATCTCGTCTCGCGTAGGCTTATAGAGGGCGATCTTCTTGAGCTTACTGTATTCGTCTGTATAGTTAACTAGTGCCATGTTGTCTCGTCGTCAGTGTATCCCAGGTGGTCTTGTAGCTCAGATGCCCTTTGCATAACTTCGCTGGGTAGATATTTTCTAATATTTCTAAACAAAGTTGCCCGTTTTAGCCAACGCCTATGACTAGGTGGCTCAGTGCTCATGACTGATTCTGTCCAATCGTAACCCGCAGTATCGATACCAGTCAGCTCAGATAATTGTCTGTAGAATTCCCGGGGGTTCGTGTAGAAGTTCTCGAATTTGAGTTGGCTATTTGGCGCAAAGTTTTCTACGATACTTGAATGCGCTGCTATCCATTGTTGTGCGCAAACTTCCAATAATGTTTTGTCGCTATAAGATTTCCAATCTTCGAATAGGTCAAAGCACCAGTAGGCCCTTGTCATGTCAGTGATTGAATAATCCTCAATATTTAGTGGAACCACTAGCCCAACTGGATTAGAAATAAAATCCACGTCATTCTTTTGCCACCCATCCATTAGTCCATTGGTGGTTTGTATAAATCCTCTAGTAAGATGGATGTAATTGATTGTTGCATTTGGAAAGAGTTCTTCATAAAATCCGAGGCGGTAAGCATCAGAAGGTGATTTGAATAAGATCGGGAGATTCTTCAGCTCCTCGCCAGTGGCTATATGAGCGAGTGGTTGGTCGATTAATGGAGGGTTTTCGAGTGGTAAACCGAGCGCGTTATCTCCAAATTCTTTTATTTTTATAGGCATTGGTTTTATCGCTAGTTTGCCTACGTCTTGCATGACTTGATTCCACTCAGGACGCAGCACATCACCTCTTCGTGTTATTCCTGCCATTAGTTCAGGAAAGCCATCTGTGTCTGATTGTCCCCTCAAGACAAGTCTATTTCGTAGGGGTATTATTGCATCTGTGGTATCAAGCCGACGGTCTCTTACTAAAAGATCGCTTCTTAAGAGTTTTAAAAGAAGAGGCTTGTTAGTTATTTTTCCATTCAACGCATCAGAGTTTTGAAAAGGAAATTTATTTTCAGATATAGTTAGCCAAGGCTCGTGCTCTCCGCCTGGTGCAGCTACTTGCCCTGTACTTGTAAGGGCGTTGAAAATTAAGCTTGAGCCAGAACGCGAGGCACATAAAACCACGATGACATCGGAAATCTTATTGTTCCAATCTTCATTAGGGGTCTCGAGATATAGATCAGTAAGTACATCCTGATTCGCAGCTCTATAAGCATCACGCAACTCTTCCTGAGACTGACTGACGGGTTGGCTGATTTCTTCGGGCGTACTTAACATAAGACTCCTTTTGGTAATTTATAGCATAAAAATAACTTATAAGCAAATATTTATCTCATTTACTTCATGAGATAACGCTTTGACTTTGGAGTGCCTCACTTAGGGTGTCTTTTTATGAAGGAAATTCGCACTAGGTGTTGCTAAATTAACCGTATTTTGTATTGATTTCATGTTGACTACGGGAACTGGATGCTTATTTCTTGCGTCGTGCTCGCTGCCAGCAGCTGCGCGCGTACTCGAAAATCGAACCAGCCCTGTCGGGCTACCTGGTTCTCAAATATAACCGAAACAAAATAAAAGACCCAAACCTTTCGGCCTGGGTCTTTTATTTTGGCTCCGGGAACTGGATTCGAACCAGCGACCTCGAAGTTAACAGCTTCTTGCTCTACCGCTGAGCTATCCCGGAATATATATGGCGTACCGTACCCGGCAATTATACGTTAGCTACCTGTTAGGTACAAGGCTTTCAGTATCACTCAAAAATTATACTAACAGATTATATATTAGCGGAGCGAGCGTTTGAGCTCGCTGGCGGTGCGGCGGGCGTCGTCGCGGCTTTTGAGGTTGGCTCGTTTGTCGTAGGTTTTGCGGCCTTTGCCGGCGGCGATCCGGATTTTGATAAACCGGCCGCGGGTTAGGATTTCTAGGGCCACAATGGTTCTGCCCTGCTGCTTGAGGGCTATGAGGTCGTTGATTTGCTTGCGCTTGGCTAGCAGCTTGCGGCTGCGGGTTTGGTCGGCTTCATCGATGTTTATTCCATTGGTGCCGTTGATGGTGGCGTTGAACAGCCACAGTTCATCGCCGCGGACGTTGACGTAAGCGCCGCGCAGGTTGCCGTGGCCCATTCGTAGCGATTTGGTTTCGGCGCCAGTTAGGGCTACGCCCACCAGCAAACTGTCGCCCAGCTCGTAATCGTAGCGGGCTCGGCTGTTGGATATGGTCTTGGTTGCGACAGGTTTTTTCTTCATAACTAGCTATACATTGTACTAGAGTGGCGACAGATATACGAAACGGTCGTTATTGCTTGGCGGCTTGTTGGTTGCGGATGCGGGTTAGCTCATCGCGGGCGACGTTCCACGTGCTTGGGTCGTTGGCGGTAACCTTGCGCCAGTACCACCATTCGGCGCCCCATAGGTAAATTTCTTTCATGCCGGTGGCTTTGGCGTATTCTATCCGGTCTTTTAGCCGCTCGGCATTCATTGATTTGTCTTGCTCTTTGATATCTTTGACGTCATTGATCATAAAGCCTTCGGGCATCCAGGGTTCGGCTTGCAGCTCGTGGATTATTAGGTCGCGGCCGGTGAATAGTTTACCGCCACCAGCCAAGCTGGCGTAAAACCAAGCTGGAAACGGGTATTCGACGTAACGTTTGGTGATGGTTTTGTCCCACACCCGCTTGTAAATAGATACGGCACTGACGTCGGGCCGTGGTTCGCCGAGTGGTAGACCCTGGGCGTTGTTGCTGCGGCTGACGATGATCGGGTGTTGGCTGTCTATTTGCTTGACGAATTTGTATTCATCGACCAGTCTTTCCCGGCTATGGTCGGGGCAGATGCCAAACACATCTAAAAAGAATTCGTTTTCCAGTTGGTAGCTTTGCAGCGCCGGGCTGGTTTTGTAGCGTTCAATCGTGGCTTGCATGTATTTTTTGAGCTCGACCCGCCACTCGCTCATGGGTAAGGGTTTGGCCCACTCCGGCATGTGGCACTCCGGCCAGCGCGGCTGGCGTAGGCCGATGGCCAGGCTGACTTTGGACCCGGAGGCTTCGGCTTTTTGCATTTGCCAGTCTAGTTCGCTGAAATCGTATGTGCCACGGGTTTGCTCACCAACATTCCAGTAGCTGACTAAGCGGAACTGGCGGACGCCGAGCTCGTCAATCATGGCCTGCATGGTTTGCTTGTCGTCCAGGCCAAAATAGCGGGCATAAGACGGGATATACGTTACTCCGTAAGTGATCGGTTTATCGCGTTGGCTGAAGATGTAGGCTTGAGCGGTGGCATACAGTACGCCGGTCCACAGTATAAGCAGAGCACAAAAAATGGCGAATATCCGTTTTAACAAATTGCTTTTGTGCCAGATCTCACACAGTTTTAAACGGCCGGTTGAACTGGCTTTATTAGGGCTCGTCCGGGGTGGTGTTTTAGTTGTTTTACGTTGAGTTTTTGTCATTTTCAATCTAAGCTAAATAATGGATGGCACACAAAGCATTAACATTATCAATAGTTATACCAGTTTTCAACGAGCAACGCCATCTGGAAAGCTGTTTATTGGCCATTGCCGCTCAGACAGTTACCCCGACAGAAGTGATTGTGGTTGATAATAATTCAACCGACGAGTCGCTTCATATAGCCCGTAAGTTTGATTTTGTGACTATCATAAATGAGCCGCAGCAAGGTATTGTGTTTGCCCGCAATGCTGGCTTTAATGCTGCTAAGTCTAAAGTTATCGGGCGGATTGATGCCGATACTATTTTGCCGCCGGATTGGGTAGCGCAAGTGCTAGAGTTTTATCAGGATCCGGCTCATGCCAAACAGGCCCTGACCGGCGGCGGCTACTTCTACAATGTTCAACTGCCCCGCTTCAATGGCTATATGCAAAGCCAGGTCGTATACCGGATGAACCGTTTTATAGCCGGGCACTATATTTTATGGGGGTCTAATATGGCTTTGCCTTGTAAGGCCTGGCAGGATGTCGCCAAAAGTACCTGCGAGGACCATGATTATCATGAAGATTTGGACTTGGCAATTCACTTGCACCGGCTTGGCTACGACATAAATTACCAAACGGGCTTAAAAGTCGGCGTCTATTTAAAACGGGTTTGGAACCTGCGCGAGCAACAAACAATCCATATGGAACGCTGGCCACTGACGCTGCGGATGCATGGCTACCACCTGTGGTGGATGGGCAAACTTGGCAATGTAGTCCTATGGTACGTTGCCCAGCCAGCCGTTTTGATTGCTAATTTAATTGCCCGGTTATTTAACCGCCAGGCGGAACGCTAATACTTACTACCTGGCATCATTTGAAGTATATCCACCGTAAATATTTAACTTAGGTTGGCATTGATTCCATAAGCCACGCTTATCCTCCAGCGCAGTAATCTGGTGCGCCTTGAACTCCTCCAGTTTAGAAAACGGGAAGCCTGTATAGGCAAACCCGTAACCGTTTTTGATTAGCTCGGCATTTAGAAATGTACCATCCGGTAAATATACATAGCGTAGTAGCCGGCCATAACGGTCCCGGTTGGTGTTTTCTGGATCGGACACTAAACGTACCCGGTTATTGCCGATGGCTTGGCTAGTAAAGCTGCTGGCGGTTTTGCCGTAGCACTGAATCGGTTTGCGGGGGTCTTTGGTTTCTGGTGTGTCTACGCCGATGAAGCGAATGCGCTCTAGCGTGCCGTTCATATCGACCACGATGGTGTCGCCATCCTCAAACGAGGCTATTTTGTATAAACCTGGTTGGTTGTTGATGGCAGTGCTAATACTACGGCGGTAGATGCCCCGGCCGAACGAACTGGCAGCCACAATAGCTAATAAAACCACTAAAACTAATATTATCCGTGTCCGGTGGCTGGCGATTATCCATTTTGTACTCCTTAAGTTCATAGCCATATATTACTTCAGGCTATAAACTAAAAGCAAAGTTGTATTTGCAACAAATTTAAGGGGTTTAGGAGGGGGCTGTCAGATTGAGCGCCGCCGAAATATACTCATTAGTGATTTTATCACCGTCGACAATTAAGTACTTCTCGTCTGGCCGGGGCGGTTCCATGCAGCCGCTTAACCGTTCAAAATCGGTCGCCGACATGTTGCCAAGGACTCTGGTGTCTTGTAAATGGGCATCCAGGGTGGCGCGCGTTTTGGCTATTTGTAACGGTATCTTCACCCAAATAATCAGGCACGCGGCATTATGCTGGGCCGCAATGTCGCGTAGATTTTGGCGGTCGCGGTAATAGCTAAAGCTGGTGTCAAATACCACGCTATGGCCATCTGCCAGCAAAGCTGCCGTTTGAGAGTTCATAGCTTTGTATAATGCCAAACTTTCGGCAGGGCTGTAAGTGGGCTCTTTAGATAATCGGCGTCGTTCGTGGTCGGCCCACAAGTGGGTAGCGCCGGTGGTTTGGCTAATGGCTTTGGCGGCGGTAGTTTTGCCCGATCCGGGGTAGCCGAACATCAGATACAGGGTTGGAGGCATATTTAGTAGTCAATCCCTTTGTTAGCCAAAAATTTGTCGTCGAAGTGGTGTTTGACTTTGGTCATATCGGTAACAATATCGGCTATATCGACTAGTTCGTCCGGGTAATTGCGGCCGGTTACGCATAAGCTGGTTTTTTTGTGGCGGGAACTGATTAGTTTTTTTAAATCATCAACCTTCAGTAAACCATCGTGTACGGCATTATTTATCTCGTCGCAGACCACTAAATCGTATTTGCCATTGGTGACGGCTGTTAAGGCCATTTTATAAGTTTCGGTGGCGGCTTGCCTGTGCTCGTCCGCGGTAATGTTAGCGGCACTAATCTCGCCAAGATTGTAAAAACCTTTGCCGCCTTTGTAAAAAAACAACTGATCGCCGTAAATCGGTTCGATGTCTTTAATAAATACGTGTTCGCCGACCGTCCAATGCTTGATAAATTGAATGTACGCGACGGACCATTTATTACCCAACGCTCGGGCCATCAGGCCGATGCTGGCGCTGGTTTTGCCTTTACTGTCGCCGGTGTAGACAATAACAACCGATGCTTTAGTTTTGTAGTCTTCGAATGCCATAGGTTTTACCGGTTTAAATTATTTGATTAAGTGTAGAGCGTCCAAACCTATTATACGCACAAGCCGCTCGGCATCTTTGGTTTTTTTGTAGAGATTTGGGTTTTTAAGACTGTGAATTCTGATAATCATAGCCAGTGCCTCCAAAGTTTCCAGAGCCTCGGTTTGGTCGACCAGTTTAACTATACGTTCGTGGTTAATTTTGCCCGAGATTTTATCGTGGTAATGGGTTTGGTAACGGTGCTCGTATCCGGCTGCGGCGCTAAGGGCGTCCCGGTAGGCGTACGATTCATCGCTCGATGCTTCTAGGGCGTCGTGGAGGGCGGTACGTTGTCTTAGCGATGTGGTTGCTCCAACGTTTTGCAGGGCTCTGGCATCTTTTGACCATTTGACGTAAGGGTGATCCGGGCTGATGGGTTCAGACGAAGGTAAAACAACTTGTACGACTAAGTGCTGCAGGGCCGTATCGCCAAAGCCACTGATTATTTTAAATTCGTGGCTGTCCGGCAGACGGCGTTCGGACCCATCTAAAAACCCGTCCAGCAATATATTACTAGCGCTAGGTGATGACTCAACTATTAGTTCAGATTGTCCAGCTGCCATAGAACTCTCCTATTTCTGCTCTAAGTATACCAGATATAGCGTACCAAACACCATATCAAACGCTACATTAAGCGTTAATCTTCAAACATTCGTCTATTTTGGCTTTGTCGAAGCCTATAATGATAGTTCCATCAATGTCTAGCACCGGTATACTCATCTGGCCGGATTTGTCGACCGATTCTTGGGCATTGGCCGGGTCTTTATCGATGTCTTTTTCGTCGTATTCAACGCCCAGTTTGTTCAAATAGTCTTTGGCGGCGTGGCAGTAGGCGCACCATTCGGCTGAGTAAATTGTAACCATTAGTATGACTCCTGTTAATAATCTGTAAAAAGTCTAGCAGAATCGGCTGATTTTTACTAAGAGTTAGTCATCAATTGCCCATCTGCCCCATAACAGATACAATATAATCAGTCTATGGCTAGTAAATCCACTCCACCTAAAAATGCAGTTTTGATTTTTGCGACGATTGCAGATACTACCTGGCGCATGTTTACACCGGTCCTAAGCCTGCTGATTGGCGGTATATTATTGGATAAGCGGTTGGAGACCGGTGCGTTGTTTAGTATATTAGGCGTGTGCCTGGGCTTTATAATTGCCATTTTACTGGTCCGGCAACAATACAATAAAGTTTTAAAAGAGGAAACCAATGCTAAATAGCTTTGCAGCCGAAACCATCCACGTCAGTCTACCGGCTGAAGCCATCTTTCATATAGGTTCGCTGCCCATCAGCAATTCGATGATTATGTTAATGCTGACGACCAGTATTTTATTGCTAACCTTTTTTAGTACGGCTCGGGCATTTAAAGCCGGTAAGCCTAACCGGCTGCACCTGGCTATTCATTGGTTATTTGAAATCCTGCTTAACACCGTCGAGCAAGTGGCTGGCAGCCGTGAAAAGGGCCGGCGAATTGCGCCGCTAGCGATTACGATGTTTTTTGTGGTTTTGTTTGGCTATTACGGCGGAATTTTGCCAGTGGTCGGCGCTGTGACATATAACGAAACCGAGTTGTTCCGTGGCGGCGTGGCCGATCTGAATTTTACTTTTGCGCTAGCCGTCATAAGTATGGTGGCGGTCCAACTGTTTGCTATCCGCCAGTTTGGCTTGTACGGTAACATCAAACGATATCTGGTGAATCCGCTCAAAAACCCAGCCGGTTCGTTTGAAGGCTTTTTGGAGCTGATTGCGGAATTTTCGCGTGGAATTGCCCTGTCGTTCCGGTTGTTCGGCAATGTTTTTGCCGGTGAGGTTTTGTTGCTGGTTATTGCTTTCCTGACCGGATACCTGACCCCCATCGTTCAACCTTTCTTTTTGGCTTTCGAGCTATTCATTGGCGCCATTCAGGCCTATGTCTTCTTTATGCTAACGGTGGTGTTCATTAGTTTAGGATCCAGCTCGCACGGCAGCCATCCGGATGAGGACAAACACGACAAGCCGGCCAAACCGGTAGCCGCAACGGTGTAATAACGCTTGCTAGAGGGGCGGTTTTTTTGGTATGGTACTAGGGACATAAGTTTTTAGAAAATTATTTTAAGGGAGTTATTTTAAATGGAACAATTAGCATTCGGTTTGACATATGCAATTACAGCAGGACTTTGCGGCATAGGTGTCGGCTTAATCGGTAAGGGCGCTTTAGAGGCGGCCGGTCGTAACCCGGAGCGGATTGGCGATATCCGGACGTTGATGATTTTGGCTATTTCATTCGTTGATGCATTGGCTATTATTGCCATCATCGTGGCTATTATTGCCAAGGTAATCTAGGACTGCCTGACTGATGCAACTGTTTTTGACTAATTTTGCGGCCCCTGAGGCCGAAGCCGGTGGCACCGATTTGCTGGGTGCGCTTGGTATTGACCTGCGAATATTAATTTTGCAGGGCTTGGCATTTCTGATTCTGGTTTTAGTACTGCGCAAGTTCATCTACCCGGTATTTATTAAAGCTATCGACCAGCGTGAGGCAGCTATGAAGGCTGGAATTAAAGCTTCGGAAGACGCCAAAGCCGCAGCCGAAGTGGCTGAAGCCAAAATTGCCAAGGACATCAAAGCTGCTCGGGCCCAATCAGACGATATATTAAGCGCTACTCAAAAAGAAGCCGCTGCTTTGCTGGCTGACGCTGAAGCCAAAGCCGGCCGTAAAGCCGATGCTATTGTGGCCGATGCCCAAGTCAACCTCCAAAACCAGATCCAGACCGCCCGAGCCGACTTAAAGCAAGAAACCCGGAACTTAATAGCCGCCGCCACCGGTCAGATTCTGGACGAAAAAGTTGACGCTGCCAAAGACGCTGTACTGATTGATAAAGCCCTCAAAAATGCCGGAAGTACGGTTAAATAATGGCCAAACTATCGCGCCGCCAACTGGCCGAAAACACGACCGCCCGGCTGCTGGCTGGTGACGATCGCCAAACTGTTATGCACCAGCTAGCCGCCTACATGATTACCGCTAAAATGACTGGCCAGTCCGAACTAATTATCAATGATATCGCGACCGCCCTCCAAACGCTTACCGGTCACAGCCGGGTGATGGTCACTTCGGCCCGCCCGCTTAGCCCAACCAGCCGCAAAGAAATTGAAAGCTACCTCACCAAAACATTAAAGCTTAAAACGGTTGAACTGGACACCGCGGTAGACGCCAGCCTACTGGGCGGACTAATATTACAGACACCACAGTACGAACTCGATACGACTATCAGAACTAAACTAGCTAAATTAGCACGACAGGAGCAATAAATTGGAAGCAATCAGCGTCAAACAATTATCAGATGAACTGCAAGCCGCTATATCGGAGCTGTCCGGCCAGACCGGATTGGAAGAAGTCGGTGCTGTCACCCGGGTTGGTGATGGTATTGTGTGGGTTTATGGATTGCGTAACTGCGGATTTAACGAAGTTATAATAATTGATGGTAATGATGGCTCCAAGGTGGAGGCTTTCGCGCTCAACCTGAATGTTGATGAAGTTGGCGCCGTACTGCTGGGCAGTGAAACCCAAGTTACCGCCGGGGCTAAAGTCAGGCTAAAGGGCGAAGTATTAAACGTTCCAGTCGGCCCGGAGCTATTAGGCCGCGTGGTTGACCCGTTAGGCCGCCCAATCGACGGCAAAGGCCCTATCAAAGCCAAACTAACCGGCTTGGTCGAGCGAACCGCCCCCGGCGTAATGGCCCGCAAGCCGGTCCACGAACCTTTAATGACCGGTATTATGGCGATTGACACCATGATTCCAATTGGCCGTGGCCAGCGCGAGCTCATTATTGGTGACCGCCAAACCGGTAAAACCGCCATCGCCATCGACACTATGATCAACCAAGGCCGCCAAAAAACCGGCGTCGTCAACGTTTACGTGGCTATCGGCCAAAAACTCAGTAAAGTTTCCCGGCTGGTAGAACGCCTCAAGGCCGAAGGCGTCATGGACCAGTCAATCGTAGTCGCCACTGGCCCGGCCGAAGCCGCCTCTATGTTGTATCTGGCCCCCTATACTGGTACGGCGATGGCCGAATATTTCCGTGACAACAAACAGCACGCCCTAATAATTTACGATGACCTAAGCAAGCACGCTGTGGCTTACCGCCAAATGTCACTGCTACTGCGCCGCCCACCAGGCCGCGAAGCCTACCCCGGTGATGTTTTTTACCTCCACTCCCGGCTACTGGAACGCTCGGCCAAACTAGACGATAGCCTCGGCGCCGGCTCATTAACTGCCCTGCCAATTATCGAAACTCAGGCCGGCGACATCAGCGCCTATATCCCGACCAACGTTATTTCTATCACGGACGGTCAAATATTCTTAGAAACGAACCTGTTTTACCAAGGTGTCCGGCCAGCCATTTCGGTTGGTTTGAGCGTATCGCGCGTTGGTGGTTCGGCCCAGACAAAAGCTATGAAGAGCGTGCTTGGCTCACTTCGTCTTAGCCTAGCTCAGTTCCGCGAACTAGCCGCTTTTGCCCAGTTTGGTACCGATTTAGATGACGAATCCAAACAAAGCATTACCCGTGGCCAGCGGCTAACGGAACTGCTCAAACAAGCCCAGTACAGCCCGCTCAGCCTATGGGAGCAAGTTGTGACGCTGTTAGTGGCTAACAACGGCCTGTTTGACGATGTCGAAATCGACAAATTAAAATCCGTCCAGCACGCCTTGTTTGCGGTTCTAAAAGCTGACCACCAGCCGCAGATGGACAAAATCAATGCCGGCAACGAAAAGCTAACCGACGACCAAAAAGATATGATTCTCAAAATTGCCAAAAAAGAAGTAAAAAATTTTGGAGAGTAAGGCTTAAATGGCATCAACCCAGCAAATCCGCGGCCGCATAAAATCTGTCAAAAACACCCGGCAGATTACTAAAGCTATGCAGTTGGTATCGGCCAGCAAATTGCGCCGTATGCAAGAAGCAGCTGCCGCGGCCGAAGTCTACAGTCGCTATGCCCGTGAGCTATTAACCCACCTGCGAGCCCAGGATGAAGCCCGTGAGTTTGCCTTTTACACCACCAAACCGGTCAAAAACCGGCTGATTATTATAATTACCAGTGACCGCGGACTGGCCGGTGCCTACAATTCCAACGTATTAAAAACCTATGTTTCGGAGCTCAAAAACGACCGCACTGCCGGTGTTGGCAATCAAACTATCGTCGTCGGCCGCCAAGGGGCTAATTTTGTAGGCCGTTTGCAAACCGAAATCAGCGGCGTTTACACCAATTTACCCGACAAACCGGCGCTATCCGACTTGCAACCGGCTATCCAAACCGCTATCAAAGCATTCACTGACAAAGAAGTCGAAGCGGTTGACGTAATCTACACCCACTTTATATCGACCATCAACCAAAAAGTCACCGTCCAGCGCTTGCTGCCAGCCGGCTTTACGGACGAAGAAGTAAGCGACAGTATCGCCAATGCCGAGTTTGAACCGTCAATCGAGGCGGTGCTGGAAACAGTCACTATTCGCCTGATCGAAGCCCAGTTTTTGCAAGGCGTTTTGGAATCATTTGTGTCCGAACAGGCCATGCGAATGGTCGCTATGAAAAACGCCACCGACAACGCCAATGATTTGGTGGAAGATTATACTTTGGAACTAAATAACGCTCGGCAAGCCGCAATCACCCAAGAACTGGCCGAGATATCGGGCGGCGTGGAGGCATTAAATGACTAAATCATTACCAACAACCGACAATAAGGAGAACTAATTATGGCAACCGCAACACTTACAAATAAAGGCACAGTCACCCAAGTCATCGGTGTGGTACTAGACGTTGAATTCACTAAAGGCCACCTGCCGGCCATATACGACGCCCTAGAAATAACTCAAAAAGACCGTAAAATTACTTTGGAAGTCGCTCAGCACCTCAGCGGCACGACGGTTCGGGCCATCGCCCTGTCCAGTACCGATGGCATTGCCCGGGGCACCGACGCTGTTGCGACTGGCGCGCCAATCAGCGTACCGGTTGGGGCAGACACACTCGGACGGATGTTCAACGTTGTCGGCGAGCCGATTGACGGCAAAGGTGGCAGCTTCAAAAAGCGAGCCCCCATCCACAAAGAACCCCCAGCTTTTACCGACCAGTCCGGCAAAACCGAAATTTTGGAAACCGGTATCAAAGTTATCGACCTAATTTGCCCGGTTACCAAAGGTGGTAAAGTTGGTTTGTTTGGTGGCGCCGGAGTTGGCAAAACCGTTTTAATTCAGGAACTGATCAACAATATTGCCAAATTCCACAGCGGCTACTCCGTTTTTGCGGGTGTTGGCGAGCGCACCCGGGAAGGTAAAGATTTATACTTGGAAATGGAAGAGTCCGGCGTTATAAAAAACACCAGCTTGGTTTTTGGCCAGATGAACGAACCGCCCGGCGCCCGTTTGCGGGTCGCACTGTCTGGACTATCAATTGCTGAAGAGTTCCGCGACCAAGGCCAGGACACGCTATTATTCGTCGATAACATTTTCCGCTACACCCAAGCTGGTTCGGAAGTATCTGCCCTGCTGGGCCGTTTGCCAAGCGCGGTCGGCTATCAGCCCAACCTGCAGCAAGAAATGGGCGCCCTCCAAGAGCGCATCACCAGTACCAAAAAAGGCTCCATTACATCCGTTCAGGCCGTCTACGTGCCCGCCGATGACCTAACTGACCCGGCACCAGCTACTACCTTTGCTCACCTCGACTCAACTATTACCCTTAACCGTGGCTTGACCGAAATCGGTATTTACCCGGCGGTTGACCCGCTCGATTCCAACTCGACCATTCTGGACCCGGAAATTGTTGGCGAGGAACACTACACTGTGGCCCGTGAAGTTCAGCGTATTTTGCAGCGCTACAAAGATTTGCAAGATATCATTGCGATTCTGGGACTGGATGAATTATCCGAAGAAGACAAAAAGCTAGTAGGCCGAGCCCGACGGATCCAACGGTTCTTGTCGCAATCATTCTTTGTGGCCGAAATATTTACCGGTAACCCCGGCGTTTACGTGCCATTAAAAGACACTATCCGCAGCTTCCGTGAAATTATTGATGGCAAGCACGACGACAAGCCAGAAAGCGCTTTCTACATGAAGGCATCAATCGACGACGTAAAATAATGACGCTTGAATTAGTATCACTAACCGGTATTAAGTTTTCGGGCGAAGCCTACGAAGTCACTATCCCGACAGCCAGCGGTGAAATTGCCGTCTACCCGGACCATATGCCGCTAGTTACAATCGCCGTTCCTGGGGTACTGACCGTCAAAAAAACCAAAAGCTCGGCGGCAGACGTCTACGCGACTTTAGGCGGCGTAGTAGAAATTGACGGTACTATCATCCGGTTGTTAGCCGATGAAGTAGAGCGTGCCGAGGATATAATTGAGGCCGACGTCCAAAAAGCTCTTGACGCCGCTCAAAAGCTAAAGGCCAGCGCCAAAAACCAGGTTGATATTGATAAGGCCCAAGCTATGATGGACCGGCAGGCTATTCGGTTGAAGGTGGCGGGGTTGCGTAAGCGGCGCTAAGTTAAGCGGCATTAGGCGGTAAATCGTAGCTGTAATGCGGTTCATCGGGAGGTTTTGTAGTAAGTGCTTGGACAACACTGTCTTGCCCAGCAACCTGAAAATGTTCGTTGGGATCAAAAACGATTTCCAACAAACGGGCTCGTTTTACGGCTTCAAGCGTAACAAGCACGACATGAATTGCGCGTTCACGGCTTTTTAAGTCATTTGGCTCAGCCCGGGCAGTCAACAAATCTATTAAATCCCTGAGAGCAGGATCGTCCGCACTTATTTCAGCCCATTTTCGGGCATCAAAAGTCAATTCATATTCGCTGCTATCTAGTACATCATCAACCATTCCATGGGTCATAGGAGGTAACAAGTTAAAATCAGGCTTCTGACCGGGTGTTTCACTCATGGTTGACCTCGACTGTTTATACGATTTAATTATATCAAACTTTGGTTCATAGCGGCAGCAATATATTTACCACGCTATATATGGGGTCTTGCCTACATAAATAAGTGGTGTAAAATAAGTTAAAGACATAAAACAATAATTATTAGGAAAAACGATGGAGAGTATCATTGGTACCAAGGACTTTGGTTTTGAAATGGCTGAGAGAATGACAGAAGTAAATGTAGAAGTAACTTCGGAGCTGGGCTACGGCTACGGCAAGATAGATGCGCCTATTATTGAAGATTCAGAGGCTCGCGAAAGAGCTGAACAATTAAAAAAATATTTAGTGCCGGTTGATGATTTTGCCCCTAGAGGTTGCATAGATGGCCGAAAAGTTTTGCAAACTATGGCCGGCCATGAAAGTGTAATTGGGCCAAAACTGGCCGGAGGAAATACAACCAGTGCGCTGGTAGCCATGGAACTTTCTGACTTTTTCCAAGATGATAAAAGTGCTTTAGAGCATTTTGCCCGTTCGGCCTGGCTGCTGGAGCGCAAAAATAAGCCGATCAGGTTTCATACAGATAGTACTAATTACCAAAATATAGAAGATGCGCTAGCTATGTTTACCGCTGAGCTAGACGAGCCGATGTCTTTGGAGGACTTTACACAACTGGTAGATAAAACTGATTTTGAAAAATTATTAGGCCGCCGTGAGTTAAAAACCGGATGCGGAGCATTGGACGGCCTGCCTAGATCCATAGCAAACCTAAGCCGTGTACCGCTAGAGTTTGTTGATGACGATACCGGTGATAAAACCTATGAAACCGATGATGAAGTAGTTGAGAGACTGTCATTTATCGAGGCTGGGTCTCGCATGATGGAAGATGATTTTAACGCCGAGACTTTTCAAAGTCAGGTTGATCGGGCAACCAAATTGGTGGAGTCAGGCCATTTTGATGGCTGGTCAAGCATAAAAGTCGCATTAATTCTGGAGAAAGTTTTGCGTTCGCTCGACAGTACCGATAGTGTATTGGATCGATATGAAGTCCTGGAGAACGATCACCATGGCTTCCACGGCCACACTGAATGGGGTGTGGCAGCTAACAAAATCCCCGGCATGACCATTGATTCGACTCGGTATGCCCGCGAAACCGGTCTTCAGGTATTTGCACCTGATATTTGGTTGGCAGACATAGATAGTGCGGCTTTGGCATCCGGCCCAAATCAAACGACCCAACAAAAAGTGTTGGCTCAAGGCATGAAAGCAAATCAAGTAGCCACTTACGTTATGCTTGGAAACGGCTCACAGCGCGCCATTTTATTGAGCTAAAATCGCATCCTCAAAAGCCAAAATCCCCTTAATATCCTGGCTATAACCCGAAATATCCGGAAAATCACAAGCCATTACCCTGGCCCACATGGCCTCAATTAACCGGCGGTTGCGCAGCAGGTCCTCTTCATTAAAATTTAATGGAAGTATTTGGGGTTGGCCATCAACAGAGGGTTCGACAAATTCCAACCGGCCGGCCGTAACGTTGTAGCCCTTATAAGCGGATGAGTTTTCAATTAGCAATTTGTAGCAATACAGCTGTTGTTTGTACTTGTGCAATTTGGGGCTGTTATCCCAGTGGTCAAATGCTTTGCCGGTTTTGTAATCTACCACCACTATGGTTTTGGCAGCCGTATCAATTTCCAGTAAATCTATTTTACCGCTCATATGGGCATCACCGATGAACACGCCCTCATGTTTGAAGCTTTTTTCTGGTATGTTGCCAGGCTGCATAAATGAACCACGGTTGGCCAGGTAAGATTCTATCACCCGTTGGCCGCGCTGTAATTGCAAAGGTGCCTGCTCGGCTACAAACCGTTTATGGTCAATCCGTCCGCTCAGGTAAACCAAGGCGGCTGGCAAGCCCGGCAATGCCCCAAATTTGTTTAATTGCAACTGAATCCATTCTAGTGTTTCGTGGACGGCGTTACCAAATTGCCCGGCCACTCCCGGCGCCTGCGGAAAGCGTAAAATACTGTTAAAGAAGAAGTTTTGCGGCCCGCCGTAGATGGTATCAAAATAGCTATTCAAATGAGTCGGGCTTAAGCGGTATTGTTTGATCCGCTCGGCCAGAATATCGGCCAGTTGAGTGTCGTGATTAGATGTGTGCCTGGTTTTCCAGTTTTGTTCTAGCTGGTCTAAGGTGGGCGGGTCTGCCTGGCCAATTACAACTTTTTGGCAGTCTGGCGGCAGAATATTAGCTATAAAGTTGCCGTCCGGTTGTTCCTGCTCGTCAAAATATTTGAGATGTTTAGTGGCTTTACCGGCATATGTTGAGCTGTAACTGAGCAAATGGAGGCCTATCTTGGCGCGAGTCAGGGCAACAAATAGTATTCTTAACCGTTCATCGTCAGTCGCGCCGGCGTGGCGGATAGCGGTCAGGTTGGCTGGTAATGTCAATTTATTGCTATTGCCGCGGGCGCTGGCACCCCATACATTATCATGGCAGTCAACCAAAAAGACATGCTCAAACTCCAACCCTTTGGCCTTAAATACCGTCATCAATTGAACCGAATCGGCGGCCTGGTTGTGGGGGCTGGTGTTGATCATCTTAGCATCGGCATCCTCATACAATTGAACGTAGTGAATAAAATCTACCAGTTTGAGGGTTGTGTCTTGGGTGGCCTGGTAATCGCGCAGTCGGGTGCGTAGTACTTTTAAATGTGATAGTGTTTCGTAAAACAGCGTCGTGTTGGCAGCTAATATGTCGGGGCCGGTGTAATGCGCCCGTAGCGGCGATACGACGGATGCGATATCGGTCTCGTGCACCTCCACTGCCTCGCTGCCAATCAAATAATCCAACATTGTTTCGTAGCTTTCGCTATCGGCTTTGCCGGCTAATCGCAAAAATAGTAAGCCGATATGGCGGGCTTGGTCACTATCCAGCAGCAACTGGCTCCAGTGCAGCGATCGGTCGGGGCTGTCGGCAATCTGCCACGACAACTGCCAGATAAAACTGGTTGGCAACTGCCAAAAATCAAAACTCAACACTTGGGGCCATAATGAATTGGCCGCGGCCTTGTTGCCACCCTGAATGGCCAGCACTAACCGCGACATCGTAATTAGCTGGCTGACGACTGGCGCTTCCAATATGTTTTCGCGCTTTTCGTAGCGAACCGGTACGTTGTGATGGTTGAGGTAAGGCACTAATGGCTCTAAAAACCTGTGCTTAGGGGCAAGCACGGCAATTTGGCTTGGCAGTGTGCCCTTGGCAATTAAATCTGCCACCTGGCTGGCTAACGCCTCGGCCTGGCCGATGTCGCTAGGTAGTTCCAACCGGCTAATATCGGCCGTTTTTGCCAAGTTTGAATTGCTGGCGGTTAAGCTTTTGGAAATACCCGGGAACTGATGGTGCAACCGGGCGGCAATCTGCTGGCTAACATTCTGGGCGGTGTCAATAATGGACTGGTGCGACCGGTAATTTTCGGTCAAATATATCAAATCGACTCCGCGGTACATGTTCACAAAATCAATCATATTAGAGTAAGTCGCACCCTGGAAAGCATAAATCGCCTGGTCATCATCACCAACGGCCATAACGTTGGGGCGGCCCTCATGAACCGGGCTGTCACTCAGCAATTCAATCAGCTTCAGCTGCGCCGGGCTGGTGTCCTGGAACTCATCCAACAGAATATACTGGTAGCGTTCCTGCAGCGTGTAGCGCAGATCAGGATTTTTGCTAAGTACAGCGATAGCCTGCAAAATCATATCGTCAAAGTCGTATAACCCGCGGGCGGCCAGTGAGCCTAGATAGCGGTTTAGGACATCAGCTATCGATAAAAGGCGTTTGGTCTGTAATTGACCGTCAAAAATGAAGTTATTCTGGCTGTCTTTGATGAGCCAGCTGTTTTTCCAGGCTGTTAGCGGGTTAGTTTTGACTGCTTCGGCGGCTAGTTGCACTGCTTCGGCTAGTGTCGAGCGGGCCAATAGGGCTAATGGTTGCACAATCCCAGCGGCCGTCTGGCCGCCATCAATATTATTTAGATCTGCCAGTAATTTTTCAAACATTGGAGCGGCCACCGCATGTTTACTTGGCATGCGCTTAAAGCCAGTGAAGGCCGCGACGGATGCTTTGGAGGCCTGCTCTAAAAACTTTTGATTTTGCTGGTGGATTAAGCGCAAGTCGTCCGGCGTCAACAATGCCCGCTTAAGTTCGCTAATGGTAGATACCAAATCGCCAAGGTGGTGCTGGGTTTGTTTGAGTGGGTCATCGTATTGCAGTGAATCAACAATGTTTCGCAATATTTGGCTTTTACCCAGTTCGTCAATTGGGCTTTGCAGCCGCCAATCACTAAAATATTCCGGGTAGCGTTGGATAAGGTCCCCGCCAAAGGCATGGTAGGTGCCGATATTAACGTCATAAGCCGACTGGCCGATAAATTGAGTTAAACGCTCGCGCATATTGCTGGCTCCGTTTTCGGTAAATGTCAGGCATAAGATGTTTTGAGCTAATGTGTCGGTTTTTTGAAGAATAGCGGCCACCCGGGCGCTCAGCAACTGGGTTTTACCGGTTCCCGGGCCGGCAATGACCAGTAATGGCCCATCGATAGTGTCGACGGCTTTTTGCTGGGCTTGGTTGAGGTTCAGTTTTTTGTCAGACATGTTTAACTATTGTAAGTCTTGGCGGTTGCTTATGTCCAATTGTGACTTAATTCATAAGCGCTTGCATTTTTTAAATGTACCTGTTATAGTTGTCATTATATCTGGTGGGTTCACCGGTGTGTAAGTAAATTTTCTAACATTAGCTAATTTTTAATCAAAAATGGGCTGATAAATAACAAGGACGAGCAATAATGGACGATTACCAGCGATTTTTACAAACCTTTCATCTGAAGAAATTTGATAAAGGCGAACTTATTCTAGTCCAGGGCGAAGTCCCAGAATGCGCACTGGTGGTCAAAAAAGGTGTGGTCAAAACTTATAACCTGACCTCTCAGGGCGAAGAGAAACCAATCGCATTTGATATCAAAGGCGAAATCTTCCCAATCGGCTGGGTATTTAAAAAAGCCCGCCGGGCCCAGTATTATTATGAGGCTTTCACTGACGTTGAAGTGTACTGCGTCCCGCCAGCCGAGTATCTGAGTTATATCCAGCGCGACACGGCCAGGATGTTTAAAGTTTTTGATTACTTTGTTAGTAGTTACCTGGGATTCCAGATGCGGATCAATGCCCTAGAACAGTCCAAGGCAGCCGCTAAAGTGCTGCACACCATCCACTTCTTATGCTTACGTTTTGGCGTTGATGTCAAAGACAATCTGGTCAAAGTCCAAGTCCCACTTACCCAGCAGGATTTGGCAAATTTCATGGGCTTGACCCGTGAAACCACTGGTATCGAGCTCAAAAAGCTCCAACGCCAAGGTATACTAACCTACAAAAAGCAAAATTATTTGGTACGAACCGATAAGCTCAATGAGTTATTAGACGAAGAGTACGACGTCAGCCTAATGGAATCAGACCAAGTTACAGTCGACTTGTAATCTTTGATAAATAAAAATAACCGCTCTACTAACTAGGGCGGTTATTTATCTGCGAGGATAATTGTAGGTTTAGAGGTCTTCGGTTAAAGCCCGTTTACGGGTCATAAACCGTTCAATCTTGAGTTCGAGATTGTTGGTTAGTTCGTCATCCAACCGCATGGCCTGGTTGACGCTAAGGTTGCTAAAATGTAACTTTTTCATAAGTTCCGTTCCCTTTCACATTTATTGTACTGTAATCATAAGCGCATTGAGAGTCTGTTTCTGTAATAATTCTTACATTGGTTATGCTTATATCAATTATTTTTGGGGACTAAAAAACCTCACATCAGTTACGATAGCGAGGTTTATTATAACTGGGTAAATGTATGAATACTTTTAGTAGACAATATAATTATCCCATGAAAATGTTTCGCTACTTTTAGTAGTTTGCTCTTCACTGCCTCGGTTGATAAATGATCGTAAGCTCATCGCTTTACTCCTAGTGCTTATGTTTACGATTACATCATACGCCCGCCTGTAAGGTGGTTACTACGAGAATTCTCGCTAATTTCAATTACAATAATTTTAGTTAAAATACATAAGCGTTAAAGCGAGATATTTATCTTATAATAAAAAATTAAATGTGTATAATACGGCCTAAGTTAAGAAATAAAAGCAAAGGAGTTTGAATGGCTAAAGTACTCGTGATTGAAGACAATGATATGCTCAACCGAGCTTACCGCATGATACTCGAAAAGCACGAGCATACAGTTGAGACTGCATTCAATGGCCAGGAAGGCTTAGAAAAGGCCGCCGAGTTCAAACCGACCGTCATTTTATTGGATCTGCTAATGCCAGTCAAAAACGGGATTGAGTTTTTGCGCGAGTATGATGTCGAGGCTAAAGGTTCGGCTAAAGTAGTTATTCTGACCAACCTTGGCAAGGACAAAGAAGTCCAAGAAGCTATGAGCCTTGGCGCTGACCGCTATATTTTAAAGGCCCAGTCTACCCCGCAGGAACTAGCCACACTGGTCAACCATCTGGTAACCAAAAATTACAATAAAGCCAAGTCTAAAGCCAAAGCTTAGTTTATTAGGGCAGCCAAGCTTCCAGCCCTAGCAACAGGCTAAATACCGCAATCACTACCAGTGAAAATAGAAACACGCCCTTGGCCCATTTGGTAACATCGGTTGCCCGACAGCCCAGGATAGCCAGCCGCAGCCAGGCTAAGCTGACGACAGTCATAATCACCAAATAAACATAGCCGGTATAGCCAAACACGTACAAACCAATGGTGGCAATAAAGAATAATAGTGCGTACAAGCTGATTTGGATTTGAGTGTTACGGACACCTTTAACGGCCGGTAGTACCGGTATGGCAGCTTGCTTATAATCTTTCAAACGGTAGGTAGCGATAGCGTAAAAATGAGCCATTTGCCAAGTCACTAGGATTAGAAATAGCAAAAATGCCGCCAAGTCCAGGCGCCCAGTAACGGCCACGTAGCCGGCAATAATAGGCGTCGCACCAGGGACAGCACCAACCAGCGTGCCCCACCAGGTTTTGCGTTTGGCGTAACCATACACTACCACGTACGATACAAAGCCAAATAACCCAATTAGTAAGGTTAAATAATTCGTAAAAACGGCTAAAATATAAACACCAATCAGCCCCAGTAAACTGGCAAATATTAGCGCATTCCGTCCACTTATCGCACCGCTAACCAACGCCCGGTCTTTGGTGCGGGCCATGCGGGCGTCTATGCCGCGGTCAATATAATTATTAAACACGCAGGCCGAGGCAATAATTAGCGCCGTGCCTGCCAGCAATGCCGCCAGTAATACCAAATTTACCGATTGGCCGGCCGCCAGCAAAAACCCGGCCGCCGCCGTTAGTAAGTTGCCACGGATAATGCCGGGTTTAGTCAGCTGGTAATATGGTTTTAGGTTGATGCTAGAACCCCTTTTGGCCCTGCTCACGCAAATAGCTATCGGTTTGCTGCGGTGATTGCAGGTGGTTATAATCCAAATGGGTCATAATCCAGACAGAACCGCCCACAATTATACCAACTACAATAGTCATAAACGAAAACGCCAGCAACCGCCAGCGCGGCTCGGACTCCTGGCCAATGTGTAGGAAAAAGACCATTTGGACGAATAGCTGGACGATAGCTAGTGAGCTAACTACGAATATAACGGCTCCGGTCGACAGCTTGTCATCGACCACAATAAAGTAGGCCGCCAGCGTTAGCACGATAGATAGAATAAACCCGGATACATACGATTGCAGTGAAGGTTTCATACTAAGCGGCTCCTACCAAATAAACGAACGTAAATATAAATATCCAGACAATGTCTAAAAAGTGCCAAAATAGGCTCAACAAACCAAGCCGCCGCACCACACCGCCAGTCAGGCCACGCTTGACGACTTGCACACCCATCACCGCCATCCACAGCAAACCAACAGCGATATGCAACCCGTGCGTCCCCACCAATACAAAGAAAGCCGACAAAAAGCCACTTCGCTGCCAGCTGTTGCCTTCGTTTATAAGTACGCCAAACTCGTACAGCTCCATCGATAAAAAGGCTAGCCCCAGCGTAGCCGTCATTGCCAGCCACACCAGCAACTGAGTTTTGCGGCGTTGGTGCAGAGCCAGCATTGCCAATCCCATAGTAAAGCTACTGGTCAGCAGCAGCATAGTTTCGACCAGTATAAATGGCAGGTTGAACAGCTCGCGGCCGCCCTCGCCGCCAAAAGTGTTATTGCGTAGTACGGCGTAGGTGGCAAACAGCGTAGCAAACAGCACCAGGTCGGTCATTAGGTATATAAAGAAGCCGAGCGTAGTTTTGGAATCGTCGGTGTGGTGAGTTACGTGGGTTGAGTGGCTCATGTGGCTCATGTGGCGTGTCCCAATCTAGTGTGTTCATGCTTGGCAATCTCGGCGGCGGTAATGACGTACTCGGTATCGTCATTGGAAGTGCGGATAATAATAGTTGTTATTACGGCTAACAGAGCTATCAACGCCAGCCACCAAATATGCCAAATAACCGCAAACCCAAAAATACCGGTAAAAATACCAATAAACAACCCGGCCGGTGAGTTTTTGGGCATAATAATGTCTTCGTAAACTGGTTTGGCCACCGGTTTATGATGTTTGGACTCCCAATACTGGTCGCGGGCCGTAACTGTAGGTATGACAGCAAAATTGTAGTGCGGTGGCGGTGCCGTGGTCGACCATTCCAAGGTGCGACCGTCCCATGGGTCGCCGCCAACCCGGTTTTGGTGGCGCTGCCGGTAGCTGACAATCATCTGTAGTACTTGTAAGGCGATGCCGCCCATAATAACCATCACGCCAATGCCAGCTACAATGAATAAGCCTTGCCAGCCCATCGAAGCGTCGTAGCGGTCTAACCGGCGGGTAGCGCCCATCAATCCCAAGGCATATATCGGTACAAAGGCCAGCAAAAAACCAATCAGCCAAGCCCAAAAGGCCCACGTGCCGATCCGCTCATTCAAGGTGTAGCCGGTAAATTTGGGGAACCAGTAATTAAAGGCTGCAAAACCGCCAAACACTACCCCGCCAATTATCATGGTATGGAAGTGGGCTACCAAAAACAGGCTGTTATGGACCTGGAAATCAAAGGCCGGCATAGACATGAGTACCCCGGTAACACCGCCCAATGTAAAGGTGACGATAAAGCCCAAAAACCATAGCATTGGCACCGTTAGGCTAACCATTCCGCGGTACATCGTAAACAGCCAGTTAAACACTTTGACACCAGTTGGCACGGCTATTACGGCCGTCATAATACCAAAGAAGGCGTTGACGTTGGCGCCGGACCCCATAGTAAAAAAGTGGTGCAGCCAGACCGTAAACGATAAAAACGTAATTGCGCCGATGGCCCACACCATCGAGGTGTAGCCAAACAGTCGCTTTTTGGAAAACGTAGCCACAATTTCCGAAAACACGCCAAAAGCCGGCAATATAAGGATGTAGACCTCCGGGTGGCCCCACGCCCATATGAGGTTGATGTACATCATCGGGTTGCCTCCCATGGTGGATGTAAAAAAGTGGGTGCCAATGGTTCTGTCTAATGACAATAGCGTCAGAGTAGCCGTAAGGATTGGGAATGCAAAAGCAATCAAAACCAGGCTGCCCAGGCAACTCCAGACAAAGATTGGCATTTTCATCAATGACATGCCGGGTGCCCGCATTTTAAGAATGGTCACAATAAAGTTGACGCCAGACAGCAAACTGCCCAGGCCGGCAATCTGCAACGACCAAATCCAGTAATCGACGCCGACGCCCGGACTGTACTCAATACCAGATAGCGGCGGGTACGCCAACCAGCCGGCGGCCGAAAACGAACCAATCGCCAGTGACACATTAACTAGTATCATGCCAGCCGCAAACAGCCAAAAACTAGCCGAGTTCAAAAACGGAAACGCCACATCACGGGCGCCAATCTGCAGCGGTATAATGAGGTTGAACAAGGCAAAAATAAGCCCCATCGCTACAAAAAAGATCATAATAGTGCCGTGAGCCGAAAAGATCTGCTGGAAATGGTCGCTGGTCAGCACACCGGCATTATCGCCCACCCCAGTGGCCTGCTGGGCCCGCAACATCATAGCGTCTATCACGCCCTTAAAACCCATCAAAGCGGCCACAATCAGGTACATAATACCAATTTTTTTAGGGTCGAGCGACGTCAGCCAGTTGCTCCATAGCCACTTCCAGCGTTTGAAATATGTCAGACCGGCCAGCACACCCAAAGCGCCCAGCGTCATACCCACAACGGCGCCGATGGCAATTGGCTCGTGCGGTAAGGCATCAAGTGTAAGGCGGCCTAGCATTGAGGTAACCTAGTGTTCATGGCGCCCCTGCCCTTCACTGTCGTGGCTGTCCGGTGGCATGTATTTTTGCAAGACAAGACCGTAAAGGTTGCGCTCCACGGCTGAGTAAGTGCTAACAACATTATTTTTGCTGGGTTGAGCTAGCTTGTCATAGTCCGCTTTAGCGAGGTTTACGTCGGCTTGCTGGACAGTTTTGAGCCAAGTTTCAAAATCGGCCTGGCTGCTGGCCTTGGCGGTAAACTTCATGCCGGCAAAGCCTTCGCCGCTGAGGTTGGCACTGGAACCGCGGAACTCGCCCGGGTCATCGGCCAACAAATGCAACTTAGTGCTCATACCCGGCATAGCATAAATTTGCCCGCCCAGCTGCGGTATCCAGAACGAGTTCATTGGCGCATCGGCTGTTAGTACAAAATTGACTGGCGTGTCTTCTGGGAACTGGATGTAATTGACGGTAGCAATATTGTAATCGGGGTAGATAAACAGCCACTTCCACTGCAGCGCGACCACTTGGATGGTGACCGGCGGTTTGCTGCTAGCTAGCGCCTTGGACGGGTCTAAACGGTGCGAGCTGGTCCAAATAACTACACCCAGCACAGTAATTAAGGCCAGTGGCACCAGCCACCAGATAAGTTCCAACCGTTTATCGCCGTCCCACTCCGGTGAGTAGTTGGCGGTTTGGTGGTTGGTGCGGTAGCGCATCACAATACCGTACGTCAGTGCAAAAACCGGTACTACTACAAATGTGCTCAACACAGTACCAAATATTAGTAAATCGTATTGCGACTGAGCAATCGGCCCCTTGGGGTCAAGCACGGCAAAGTTGCTATTACGAAGTAACAGAACAACCAACCCGCTGACAACCGTCACCAGAACCGCCAGAAGGATTGGTTTGGAATTTTTACCCATATTCTTATGGTTTATTATAGCATAAGGGGTATATGTCGGTCTGTTATTTTAGTGAATTTCAAAACTAAGTATTAAAAAAGCAGGCTCCCTAAAGGCCTGCTTTAGTAGTGTCAACCTATTGAATTAAAACAAGTTTAATACGCGGTTGATGATTGAATTGTTGTCTGATTTGTTTTTGCTGGCAAATGAGCTAACACAGTCACCTTGGTTCTTGTACTCAGGTGTATTGGATGTCATCCAGCCATCTTTTTTACATGCGTCTTTACTCGACACTTTAATTGTTGGTTCAAAGTCATAAGTAGTTTGATTACCATTGTTATTGATAATTACATTATCTAGGTATCCGGCTAAACCGGTATCACTATTACTTGAATTGCCAACATTAATTGCTACAAATTTAATTGTTGAGCCTGGCTTATCAATTGCCATTTGACCTAATGTTGTCGGGCATGTGTACATGTCATTAGCTCTGTCCCTTACGGCTGTTGCGATGGTAGTAGAGGTTGCGACTGCAGTTGTAAATGCTGAGGTAGACCCTGCGGTTGGCACATAGTCAAATCGACAATCAAAGAAAGTTGTAGAACCGGGAAGATTAGCATATATATTCAAATAAAACTGATTCGCATCAGCGCTAACTCCATCACCAGCTATCAAAAAGTCATACGATAGACTATTAAACTTGTTTATAGCAGTACCAAAAGTTTTTTCGGCAACAAATTTTTCACTAGCAGTCGCCCCAATTGGTTTAACGTATAAACTGCCTTCGCCAATGCTGGCTTTATCTTTATTGAATTCAAAAGGAGCTGTGCTATCCCTGTTAAGTGCAAATCCTTGAGTGTTAGTTGGTGTCACTGTTAACGTTGACGCAGCGGCACTAGCAGCCGGCACAAATACTAAAATTGATAATGCCACTAGTGCCAATGTAGCACCACTTATATTCTTAATTGTTTTAATCATTAAACTCCCCTGTTTAGTGCTTTTAGCATAACAGGTTTCATTAAATGTGGCTAATACGATTCAACTAAATATTTTCTAGAACCGGCACAACCCCATCATCACATTCTTCCCATTCGGTCTCATTTCTACAGCCTGAACTTCCCCGGCTTGGGCCAGCGTCCGCCGGATTATTGTTTCAAATTCCGAGGCCTGGCCGTCCATTTGCAGTACGATGGCTTCGTCCTCGCTGGTTTGCACACCGTCGGTGGTACTGCGGAATGATGGTACATACAACCGCTCTATCCGGCCCATATCGGTGGCTCTAGCGATTGCTTTGGCACCTCTGACTACTAGTTCTGGCGCGGCCGCGGCTAATTTGCTGGCCATGTTGCTGCGGTGTTGCCGGTTATAAGCTTTAATTATGGGCAGCGCCAAGTCGTGTAGTTGCTGGGCCGTTTGTTGCTCGTAATTGCCAGTCAGGTTATCGCTCATAACGTGGTGGTATTTTATAAGCTGCCGGATGTTGCCAACCCGGTTAGCTGTACCGGCTAGTAGTAAGGGTTGTTCGTGGCCATCTTTTAGATGAGTGTCGACGGCGTGCGCTACCATACGCAAATAACGCTGGGTATCTTCGTCGATCGAATCTTCCGGGTCATGCCCGTGAGAGCTGGTGCCGCTAATAGTAGTTGTTCGTTGATGTTGTAGCTCGGCTTTATGCTCGTCATGGGCAATCGCTTTTTGAAAAGACTGTGGCATTAATTCCTGATTTATCTGGTACAGGCCGCCGTTGTGGCCGTAAAACATCCGCGGTGCGGTCAGGTTTATGTCGGCCAAGTAAAAGCCGCCGTTGATGCTTTGCATGACCACCAACGGACTAATTACATAGGCTTCGTCTAGGTAGCAGGCTTCGGTTATTTCGTATGGCAGGTTGAAAAACTGGTAGCCTTTATTGTCGGCAAACAGAGCTAGGCCGGTATCTTGGTGTTTCCAAAATTCTGTATCGTCCAACAGTTCGTGCAGTTGATCCATGGTGGAGTTTAATTGCTTGGCGTCAAATTTGGGGTCGGTTTTAACGGATTTAAGAGCATTTTTGAGCCTTATTACATCTTGGGACAGGGTTTGGCTGGTACTTTTGGGGTGGGTCGGTATATAAATGCTTAGTTTTTGGCCGCTACGTTCGCTTTTGAGTAGGCTTTGGATGTGCTTCTTTGATAGGTTCATAATTTGCTCCTCCGTATTTTTGATAACATAAGCAATTATGAACCGGGTTTCACGGCTTGGCTATGAGATTAACGACACAACCCCTAGTTAAACCGAGCCTAAAGATTAACGGCAGTCCCAAGTCAAACCGGGTCGGCCAAAGTGGCCATGGGCGGCTGTGTCTTCGTACTTGGGTTTTTTGAGGTCGAGGGCATCAACAATACCGCGCGGTGTTAGATTGTAGCCGGTAATTTGTTGGGGTGTGCCATCTATTACAACGGTCGCTTCTAGTGGTTCAGCATAACCAATAGCATAGGCTAGGTAACAAAACACTTCGCTAGCGCCTTGTTTTTCCAAGTAATCGATGGCCACTCGTCGAGCCATGTAGGCGGCCGAGCGGTCTACCTTGCTGGGGTCTTTGCCAGAAAAACAACCACCGCCAATTGGAATTCGCGGGCCATAATTATCGACTACCAGTTTGCGGCCGGTTAGACCGGTGTCGGCATCAAACCCGCCCTGGATCCAGTCGCCGGCTGGGTTGACGTGCAGGCGAGGGTTTTGGCCTTGCGTCTGGGCTGTCTGCCCATTGAGCCATTCCTGAACGGCAGCCGTCAGTTCGGCCGTTTTGGCATTTTGGAAGCTGGCCACGACGGCCTCAATTTGTGCATCTTTGAGTGTTATTTGAGTTTTGCCGTCAAAAGCCCATTTTTGGTATAAAAATTGATTAAGTTGGCGGGCCAAAATGGTTTCTAAGGGCAATAATTCTGGGGTTTCGTTGCAAGCATAACCGACCATAATTCCCTGGTCGCCGGCCCCACCGGTGTCGACACCGTTGGCAATCTCCGGGCTCTGTTTAACGATTTTAATGTCCAACTGTAGGCCTTGCCCGGCAATCCGTTGTACAATCGGCTCTATTTCAACTTCAGCATCGGATGTGACTTCCCCAACCACAAACACCCGGCCATGGCCACCGACGGCTTCCATGGCAACGCGGGCATCGGGGTCCTGCACTAGATAGGCATCCAAAATAGCATCCGATATTTGGTCGCAAATTTTGTCGGGGTGGCCCGGCGATACGCTCTCGGCTGTACGGTAAATGGTGTTAGTTGTCATAAAAAATATCCTTTCTGGCGAGTGCTAGCAATTGATAAGTGCTACCGGCCCCAAAAGGATAAATAGTGGACTATTCATATCTTCCATAGGCGCGGCTACGCTTAAGGCTAGATGGAGCACCTTGTCAATTTTAAATAGACAGGCTGCTGGCAGGTCGACGAGCTAGATCTCTGGCTGCACTCTTTATATTAATTAGTTGTTAACTTAAGTAGTCTAACACAGTGCTTTTAGAACTTGAAATAACCACCACAGTGCAACCACTCAGATTGCTTGTTACCGGCCGCGCAACCATTCTGGCTAGACCATGTACCGGTCGATAAAGTTGTCGGTGCTTCAACCTGATACTCAACCCCATCTATAATTAACCGGTCAATCCGCAGGTTGCGGTCTTCCCCGTTAACCACTAAATCGTTAGTATAATTTAACTGCAATTGACCAATTGTTATTTTGGTAGCCGTTGTGAATGTGAATTGCTGGAACTGGCGGCTATCGGGGTTGCCCCGGATGTCATTGATTTTTTGGATTGATTGGCCGTCGGCTGTTATATCGAGGTTAGGGTATATGCCTTGGGCCGGTGTGCCGGCGGCAAAAACTGAAATTGTTGAGCCGGTAGGTTGTGGGGTAGGCTGCGGGGTTGGAGTGGATGGTGCTGGATCGCCATAGCGGAAAAAGCCACCGCACTGGAGCCATTCACTGGTTTTATTGCCTGGTGCGCAACCGGTTTCGGGCGTATAAGTCCCAGTTGATAGTACTGACGGGGCCTCGGTTTCGTAAGTCGTTTGGCCGATAACTATTTTGTCGACCCGCAAGTTACGGTCTTCTGGCGGGGCGTAAACGTCATTTATGTAACGGACTTTTACCTGGCCGCCGGTAAGAGCTACAGGTGAGGTATAGCTAAATTCCATAAATTCGCGGGTGTTTGGATTTCCCCGAATATTTTCGAACCGGCTAACAACCTGATCGTCAACCAACAGTTCGGCTGTCGGGTAAACACCGGAAGCAGGCGTGCCGGCAGCATAAACTTTTACGATTGTACCAGTAGGTTGTGGCGGTGGACTGGCGGTGGTTTCTTCATAAATTGCGGTGTATGTCGTCGCTACCGCCGGTATAGAAATAATATGATTGGCTGCACCGTCGTCCGACCATTTAACGAACCGGTAGTTTTTGCCGTTAATTGTCTGATTGGCGGCCGCACCCAGGCTGCGCTGTACCCCGGTTACATTCTGTTCGGTTTGCGGAGTCGTGATTGGCTGGCTGTCCAATAAAATGGATGCACCGGCAATATTACTGCTATATGTAATGGAGGCACTCTTGGGTGCAATCAATCGGCTTTGAGTATTTGTTTGGCCGGAACTGTCGGTAACGGTTAGTTTTATTTCATAAAAACTGTTGGATGAGGCCTCGGAATTGACAGGTATTGTAAACGTTCCGTTGGTAGTATTTTTGACCGGACCGATGAACGGATGGATGTGCCGGTCGTGGTGCAATACGATTTCCCAAGAATAAGCACTGGCTGGTAAAACGCCGTCTTCGGGGTCGATAGCACTGCCGGAATAAGTTATTGTATCTCCGCCGCTATAGCTGGCCCCATCGGCGTTGGGGGTATCGATGGTGGCTGTTGGAGCTTGGCCGGGTGGGCGTGAAAATAACTGTGATTTGGGAATTATTTGTTTGGGTTGTGACGCCGAAGCCCATGAAAGTTGGGCGACAGCGTTGCCGTAACTTTCAAAATATTCCATTCGGATTGAGTACTTTTGCCCGGCCACCAGGTTGATAGTACCGGATGAGTCAGTCGCCGGTTGGTCAATAAACTTATCAACTACCAATTTATTATCGACATATAACCGAACGCCGTCATCGGCCCGAGCCGTAAATGTGTATGCCTCTGTGTATTGAGCCAAAACTTCACCCGTCCAGCGGGCCGAAAATAAATCGTTATTTATGCCTGCACCAGGCGAGCCGCCCTGATAGTCAAAGTTTATAGTTGTATCAACCCGTGATATAACTGGCGCACCAGCTAAATCTTTATTATTGAAGTAAGTCGCATAAATGCCGTTGCCCTCTCCGGCTGGCGGTGGTGGTATTTGCGGTCGGTATTGAATTTTAATAATGTCACCGCTAAAAAGTGATGGAAAGTATAATAAGCCATCCGGGCCGACCTTGAGATTTACTGGTGCGTTTACACCGTTACCAAAGTTAGAAACCGTACCACCGTTCAAGAAATCGAGGTTTTTTATAAAACCATTACTATAATCGGCAAAAAAGTAGTCACCGTTATATTCCGCTGGGTAAGCGTTACCGGTGTAGAAAGCGCCACCGGTAATTGACCGGCCAAAGTTGTGGTCATACTGATAAACTGGGTTGGTGAAGCCTACCTGGTTACAACGGCCTTCACAAATAGGCCAGCCGTAGTTAGCCCCTCGTTGGACTTCATTAATCTCTTCCCATGCATTGAACCCGACGTCATTGACAAACATTCGACCAGTCCCCGGCTCGACTGCCATGGTGAATGGGCTCCTTAAACCGGATGCATAAATCTCTGGCCTGATATTGGGGTTGCCCAAAAATGGATTGTCGTTCGGGATAGACCCGTCGCTATTGATTCGCAAAATCTTACCTCCCAGATTCTGCATATCCTGAGAGTATCTAGCCGTCGCAAAGCCAGCATCGCCAGTTGGTATATAAAGTTTCCCATC